>Ga0315294_10000263_pt1 | contig 56600 bp, 74 predicted proteins | sample YL17G13_40_MG_FD_203626 | JGI IMG/M metagenome (GOLD analysis project Ga0315294, IMG submission 203626) | Sediment microbial communities from Yellowstone Lake, YNP, Wyoming, USA - YL17G13_40 | ecosystem: Environmental > Aquatic > Freshwater > Lake > Sediment | place: USA: Wyoming | collected... | reverse complement strand
AGAATAGATAGTAATGCTGATTATAGTCTTGATAATTGTAGGTTTATAGAGCTCTCAGAAAATTGTAGCAAGGGAGGCAAGAAGGGCAACCAAGTAAGATGGGGGAATGCCAATGCCCCAAAGGAGGTTAAGTCCACATGAGTAAGGTAAAGGAAATATTGGAGTTATTATACGGTCACGCATTGCTTCACCAGAATAATCAATTTGAGAAGGATGACATTGACCTCGCCCTCTCTGAGCTACGGGGATTGGTGATGGGGATGAAGAAGAAAAGAATGTTTTTCCCTGATGAGTATAACCACGAAATAGAGATAACTAATTCAATTATTGAAACCATAGCCAACGAGTTGTTTGGAAAGGAGTAGGGGATGAAGAAGAAATATCCTCATAAGTGTGAAAAAGACGAACTCGATGTATGTGATTTTTGCCTTCATTTTTTATTCTACCGAGATAGAGAAGGAATGAATATAGATGGAACTGGGTGGTGTGGCTTTAAAAGAAAACAAGTAGATGTTGGAGATGGCTGTAAAAACTACTATTGTAAATCGCAATGGAAAAATAATATGAGAGAAATGTTTAAATAACCAAAGCTCTAACATAAGGAGAGAAAATGAGAATACAGGAGATAGAAAATAAGTTTAAATCAGAAACAACTCTAGAGGAAGTATTAAACCTATGTAATACCGAGTTTGAACGTGTAGATTACTATGCTAACACAGTTTTAAAGTCTAATCTAAGCGATAATCCAGAAGAGGTTATAAAAGCACTGAACGAACTTACTGGCATTTATATGACTTTAAAGCCAATCGTTGCTATTTCGGTTTCCGAAAAAAGCAACAGAGAAATACGCCAGTATAATGTACTCAGAATAGAACTCGAAAATGCAGGAGGTAAGTTTACATCGGCATCTGTAGAGAAACAAGCCAGCGAGTTTGTAGGAAATTATAGACGTATAAGAAATATAGTTACAGCTTATTTAGAGAGTGCGGAAAAGGCAATCTCCACTCTACAGTCGATTCTCAAATACCTTATTACAGAAAGAAACATAACTCCGAGGGAATAGATGAATAAAAAATATAAGCCTTGCGAGGAATGCGGCTGTCAAGATTGCAAGACAGAAGTATGGCGTAATGGTAGTTGGCATTGTCCTTTATTGAAAAAACAAGTTTGCGGTATATGTTGTTATGATATTCAAGCCGAAGAAGACTGCACTAAAACAAAATGCAAACATAAGAGAACTTTAAGATGAAAAAATTAACTAAGTGTTTTTGGATAACAGAACGAGGAGATTGTTCTCGATGCTTAGACGAACTTATATCCGCTAAGAAATGTAAAGGTAAATGTGAGTTTTATAGAAAACACACCATAATAATTGCAGAAAATTATCCAGATAATACTTATAAAGATGATGGTTGTAACGGATTAACGGAGAAAGATTATGATTAAAATTTGCTTCGACATAGACGGTACGATTTTAGTAGATGAAAGAAACGAAGACCCTATTTTATTCGACACCCCAAACTATGATGTAATTGCACTGTTCAAACTCTTTGAAAAATTCGGTTGTGAAATGTATGCGTGGTCGGGTGGTGGTAAATCATATGCCACAAGATGGATAAATAAATTTGGATTAAAAGCTAAAGTTGTGGATAAAGGAAGTTTTGTTCCAGATATTACGATTGACGACGAGGTTGTAAATTTGGGTTTAGTTAATATCAAAATATAAGGATAACGATGTTTATAAATAATCTGCACTCAGAAGGAAAAAATATTTATGTTTTTTGGCGAGACAATGAATTAAAATTAAAAGCCACTAAATACACTAATTTTTTTCCATATTTTTACAATGAGAATCCTTCGGGAGTTTTTAAATCCTACAATGGTAAATCCCTCCAAAAAGTAATCGTCTCAAAACCTCAAGATATTAAAAGACTAAGAACAGCTACCTCTTGGGAGGCAGATATTAGTCTTTGTAAACGTTTTATGATAGATAAGGTGGACACAATAGACCAATCTCCTATATCTTATGCTTTTATAGACATCGAAGTCCAATGCACAGAACTTCCCAATGTTCAATTAGCAGAATATCCCATTTCTTGTATCTCAGTCTATAATTCATTGAGTAAAACCATACAAACTTTCTTCTTACCAGATTATGAATCCGAACATAAAATGATGTTAGCCTTTATTGATTATATGAACAAAAGCCGTCCAGACCTGTGGTTGTCGTGGAATGTAAAATTCGACTACGACTACATGTATAATCGATTTCCAGACTTAGCAGAGAAACTAAGCGTAATTGGACAATCGCGGTATGGACATGACGAAGTTCGATATCCCGCAGGAATGTCGATTGTCGATTATTTAATGTGGTTCCAAAAGATTACATTAAATAGAGAGAAACAATACACCCTGGATTATATTGCACAAAAATATTTAAAAGTTGCCCCTAAAAAGAAGATAGACTTTAATATTCTAAACGAAGATTTAAAACAACATAATATAGAGGATATAAAACTCTTAGTAGGATTAGAAGAACAAATGAATTTAGTAAAATATTATGATGAGTTAAGAAGAATAACTTTAGTAGAATGGGAAGATTTTGAATATAATAGCCGTGCCATAGACATGTTATTATTAAAGGAAGCTAAACGGCGAAATGTAGTATTGCCATGTCGCCCAACAGGCGAGGGTGAAGAAATTGAGTTTGAAGGTGCATACAGGCAGATTTATGAGACAGGTAGGTTGGAAGATATAGGCAAAGGAGATATAGGGTGTTATTCGGAAGATACGGATATATTAACAACAGAAGGATTCAAATCTTATAATGAACTTAAACTAGGAGATATGGTCGCTTCTTTTAATACAACAATAAATAAAATTGAGTTTCAACCTATCTTATATTTAAATATAAAACAAGTACAGAATTTACAAATGATAAATTTAAGAAATACGTTTTCCACAGACCAACTATTAACATTAAATCATAAAGTTTTATTTAAAAAAAGTGAAGAATGCCATTTAAATAGCAACAACACTACAGATGATTGGCAAATTTGTTATGCTAAAAATTTTCAAATCTCTCATACTCTTTTACCCTTAACAGCAGAAATGAAAGATAGAGAAGTATATCCTATTTCCGACGACCTTTTAAAAATACATGCTTGGATTATTACAGAAGGATGGAACGCAAAAACGAAGGATAAAAATAAAATTAAAAGAACGTGTAAAAATAATAAATTAGATAAACGGCAAATGAGAACAAAACATAATTTATATCATATAAGTCAAAGCGAAAGCGTTAACTCTTCCTTTTGTCAAGAAATCGACGCCAGTTTTAAAAATTTAAATTGGAATGTAAGTAAACATTCAAGAGTTCGAAAAAACAATAGAATAGAAATAGATTGGAATTTAAAAAAAGAATGGTCTTCGTATATTAACCTAGAAGATAACTATAAAATAATACCTTTTTGGATGTTAAAAAACTTATCTATTCGACAATTAAATATACTATACTCTATATTAATGAAAGGAGATGGGGATAAAGCTAGATATTGTTATAATGCTATTGATAAAGTAGCGAGAGATAGATTTCAATATTTATGTGCATTAATAGGAAGAGCATCTTATCAAAATAATAGAAAAGAAGTTTATTGCAAACCAAATAGATTTACAAGTTTAGAAAGTGCTAATTTTAGAACCCAACATAGAATTATAAATTATTCTGGAATTATTTGGTGTCCTACCGTTGCAAATGGATTTGTACTGGTTAGAAGAAAAGGAAAAATATTTATTTCTGGCAATTCTGCATATCCGAAATCAATTATAGAATTCGGGTTGGACCCTGCAAATATTATTCCTATAAGAGGAGAATTACATTCTGACGCATTATGTATAAAGGGGACTTATTTTAAACAAAACTCAAATGCATTATTACCAACGATTATTAAAAAATTATTAGCAAAAAAAGACGAAATAAAAAAAGAACTTTCCGAATGTCCAGAGAATAACCCAAATCACGACAACATAGAAGTCACTTACTCCGCTATAAAATCTTTAGTAAATACTTCATATGGGGTTTTTGGGTTGAAGTTCTTTCGTTTGTTCGATGTAAGAGTAGCAGCGGCAACCACCTTTATAGTAAGGTCTCTTTTGCATTATGTTCAAGATAAATTAATAGCAGCAGGACATCCCGTAGTTTATCTCGACACCGACGGTATATTTTACAAAAACCCTACAGAAGAAATAAATAAAAAACTTAATGAATGGGTACAGCAATGGGGGAAAGAAACCTTTAAAAAAGATAAAGTAGATATAGAATTTGGTTATGAAGGACAGTTTGAATCTATTTTATTATTGGCGTTGTGCAGATATAGAGGAAGACTTAGAAAGACAAATGGCGAACTTAAAATAGAGACAAAAGGTATTGAATCAAAACGCAAAGATTCTACAACGTATTTAGCGAATTTTCAGGACATTTTAATAGACAAAATATTAGACAACGAACCAAAAGATAAGATTTTAGAATGGATTAAAATAGAAATATCTAATTTTAATAAACAAAACATTCTAGATATTTCATTTCCCTGTAAAATTGCAAAACAACCAGAAGAATACAAAAATATTCCTATATTTATTAGAGCCAAAACCAACACTCCCGAATTCCAACCGAAAGTAGGAGAAGGTTTTTATTATATCAAAATGTTAGGAGTGGACAAAGATAAGAAAGATAATGTTAAGGCATTTAACGAGGAGAATTTTTCTCACATTAACAGAGAAGACGTAGATTGGCAAGCAATGTTAGAACGCAATATTATCAATAAGCTAGACGTAATCTTTTCTGCAATGAAATGGAGCATAACAGATGTTTATATTGCTCCTCCTACTTCGAAGATTTGTGAAAAATGTCTTAAAGATAAGTCTTTATGCAGGTTTCCAGAAACAGGCAATACATGTAAAACTTGTGTTAAAGAAGTAAATAAACCACCTAAGAAACCCAGAAAGAAGAAAACCGATGAAGTGTAAATGTAAATTTCCTCATATGTTTTATTATGAAGGTGTGGGTGCAAAATGTTTAGAGTGTAATTTATGGGTATTTAAAATAAGAAAACCCTGGATACAAGGATTTATAGAAAAAACCAATCAAGTCTATAATAGAAAAAAGGAGAAAAAAATTGAAGAAGATTAATCGAGAGTCTTACTTAGTATTGTTAATAGAAATAAAAAAAGCCAAATACATATATACATTTGTTCCAGGTAATAAAGAAATGTCTATGTTGTATTCGATTCTAAATCCAATCACGCATATGATAGCAAGTGTAACCCCTTTAGTAGATGTACAAGATTTTAAAGAGGTTTACAGGTTATTAAATGACAGTAACAAACCAGAAAATTTGGAGTTTGGGAAAGAATAAATCAAAAGGAAAGGAGGGCGATTATGATAAGAACACGTGATTTAAATGAAGAAATAAAGAAGTTGGAAGACAACATAGGAAAAGGGGTTAGTTCCTCTTCTGATGTTGTTAAGGCTCTTTGTTTGGTTGCAAAAGTAATCAGAGATGTTCGTACAAATCAGGTAACAATAATGAAGGCGCAAGGAATTAAATTAATTGAAAGTGGCAAAGAAGATAAAAAAGGGGGTGTATAAAATGTATTTTGAAGAAATGGACGATGCTCCTACAGAATTACCAACAGAACCTACCACCACAACAGAAACACCTGTAAAGCGTGGCAGGGGGCGACCAAAGGGCAGTAAAGCAAAGTCAAAGGTTTGTCCGAAGTGTGGTACAATTATCGAATAATATTTTGGCAGAGCGTTAAAGGCGTAAATACGACTGCGTAGCGGTACGATAGAATAATAGGCGAAATTCCTTACCTGCCACCATATTAAGAATAAAAAAGCCAGTATAAAACACTTGTATTTATATATTATTTGGGATATACTTTAAGTATGAAAAGAAAAATTAAGAAAGAATGTAACAATTGTTATTATGCTTTAGATTGTTTTATGAGATACGTATTAAAATCTGGAGTTTGTAAATTTTATATTACAGAAAAGAAAGTAAATGAAAAAAAACAAAAATAAAATTATTGGCGGAGAATTCGAAGAAAGAGTATTTAAAACAATAGCAAGTGGGGTATTATGTTTTCAAAAAGGCGATATACAGACCAAAGACTATGTGTGTGAATTGAAATTTACAGAGCAAAAAGGATTTAGAATTACTACAAAAATATTAGAAAAACTTTGGAATCAAGCACTCGATAGTTCCAAACTTCCTATGTTAGTAATTGGTATAAAAAACGATAAATATATTTGGAAACTTACATGTCAAATTACAAAGGAGAATGTATGAGGAATTTCTGGACAAAGGACAAATTGGAATTAGTAAAAAATTATATACAACAAGGATTAACTTGTTCTGAAATAGCAAAAAATATGAATACATCTACAGATGCAGTAGATAAAGCTATTGGAAGATACAGCCTTCGTTCTAATATAACGTATATCAGAGAAGATATTAAAGATGATACATCCGAAGTTGTAAAAATAAGGAAAACCGAGATAGACACTTTGGCAAGACTTGTGGGAGAACGCATGTATGAAAATTATAATAAAATTACTTTAAAAGAACCAAAGCCATATCTTACCAAAGGCACAAGAGAAGAAGTTTCTATTTTAACTTTAAGCGATTGTCATATTGGGTCTTTGAATACAGTTTTTGACAAAAATACAGGTAAAAAATTAACTACTTACAATGAGAAAATTTTTGGACAAGAACTACAAACTCTTCAGGATTCGATTGTAGAAATTCATGGTATATTGAGCCATTCTTATTCATTAAAGAAATTAGTTATATTTGTTCTTGGAGATATATTAACAAATGATAGAGTCTTCGAAGGACAAGAATGGGAAATAGAAAAAACAGTGGGGCTTCAATTATGGGACGGAGTAAATTATTTTACAAAATTTTTTAATAACTTACTTGCCATCTACGATACCATCGAAATAATCGGAATGGTTGGTAACCACGGCAGAAGTAAACCATTAAAAGATTCGGACGACGAACCTGTAGAATCAAATTTTGAGTATCATCTTTATCGAATTTGGCAGAAACAATTTGAAGAAAGTAAAAGAATAAAAGTGATAGTGCCTAATACTCGTAGATATATTTATAATGTGAATGGTTGGAATCATATGATAGAACACGGAGATGCTATTAAAGGTATGTCAGAATATACACAAATAAAACAGATAAAAGACCTATATGTAAATTGCGGCGAATTCGATGTATTTCAAATGGGACATGTACACAGTATTAAAGAAATCGAAGTAAGCGACAAAATCATAGCCAAAGTCAATGGGGCTTGGATTGAAAAAGACAACTATGCATATAGAAAATTTAAGACATACAGTATTCCTAAACAATGGTTTTTCGGGTGTAGTAAATCTCGTCCAGAAACATGGTCTTATAAACTCGACCTCAGAAAGAAGAAATAATATGAAAGACCTCTGTAAATATACATGCGTAGAATTAAAAATAATTAGAAAAAACTAATGCCAGATTATATCTATATTCTTTGCTATCATTGTCGTAAATTTATATTTAAAATGATGAAAGACACAGAAGAACTTACTTGTTCTTGCGGGCAAATTGTAAAAAATCCTTATTGTAAAGGAGGCACAAATGATTAAAGATTGTGAATGGTTCTGGGATAATGGTCCAAATGAAAAAGGATTTTGTTGCAAAGATTTAGATGCGGGGAGATGTTGGGATTGTACTGCCCCTAATAAAAAGATTAGAATTAAAGAAGGATTGAAATCTGCCCCAGATATAAACTGTCCATATCCAAAATTAGGAAAAAAAGAATGAAAATAATGTCGAAACATCCGAAAACAGGTAAATTAATTAAAGTTGGGGATTTTAAGGATGGGGTATATACTCGTAAAGTAAAACCAGAGCATTACATGTTTACTTTAAAATCATATGGAATTACAGAAGATGTTATAAACACTTTAGAGAGTTTAGATTGCAGATATATTAGATTAGACACTGGCACTAAAATATTAGACAGTATATTTACTGCCTGGCTTTATAATTCTACAATAAGAAATTACGGACATGGCAAACAACGATTTCTTGCTGTTAATAAAATGAGGTCAATTTAATGGACTTTCCTGAATTCAAGGGTTTTGCCAAAATTGCTAGATATAGCAGAGATTGTGTGATAAGCGAAAAAATTGACGGAACCAATGGGCTTATATACATAGACCCCGATTTAAATATTTTTGCAGGAAGCAAAAGTAGATGGCTCTGGGGCAGTGTTCAAGATGAAATTCATAACGATAATTATGGATTTGCTCAATGGGTTAAATCGAATAAAGATGAACTTATGAAGTTAGGTATTGGTTCTCATTATGGGGAGTGGATGGGACAAGGAATACAAAGAAATTATGGACTTAAAGAAAAAAGGTTTTATCTCTTTAATGTGCATAAATGGACAGATGATATAAAACGACCTATATGCTGTAATGTGGTCCCTACTTTGTTTAAAGGCGCATACACAACTGTCAATATAGAACATTATTTACAGCAATTGCAAAATAGCGGGAGTGCAGCAGTTCCTGGTTTTATGAATCCAGAAGGAATTGTTATATATCATACAGCAAGTAAAACTTATTTTAAAAAAACTATATTAAACGACGAAAAGCCAAAAGGAAGTAAAGAAGAATGAGAATTTTGATAGTGGGTGATTTACATATAGACGAAAAATCTATTCCAGAGATTAAAGAAATCTTTGAAAACGATATTTTCTCTGTTAAAGCCGATAAAATAATCCAAGTAGGGGATTATTATCATTCTAATTTTCCTAGTGCAGCTGAACTTAAATTTGGCACTGAATTGGCAACGCTGTTAGTAAAACAATATAAAAATGTTGTTATTCTTTCGGGGACAGGCGCGCACGATATGTGCAGAGGGAGTTCGGTTATAGAATATTTGGAATCGGTAAGAGTAACTACAGTTAAAGGCGATTATATCTATACCAATTTACTCTTTGGGCATTGGTCCACAAATGAAAGCAAACTTAATTTTGGACATTATAAATATACCATTTCTGAATTAAATAAATATCAGTTTGTATTTTTAGGTCATGAGCATATCCCACAAGACCTATCAAAAACCATCTTTCATATTGGGTCGGTTAGATATGTTTCTTTTGGAGAAGTAGGAACCCCAAAACGAATTGCTTTATTGGAAGATGATAAACTCTCTTGGATACCACTTACAGCAACTATTCCTATGGTAGATGCCAAAAATCTGACAGAATTGGAAACTTTGAGTCCAAAATGTAAAGTCAGACTTGTCTATTCGGATTTTAATACATATAAGAAAGAAGCCGCTGAAGCGAATAGACTGCTTAAACGCTTCACAGAAGGAAAAATAAAATTAGACTTTGTTTCACAAAACACGCCTGTTAGTGCGAAAACCGAAACCATTAATAAAGACAAACTTATCCAAAATTATATTACCAATATTCAGGATAAAGAGGTAAAAAAATTGATAGAGGAAAATCTGCAATGAAAATTAAATCTATATCATTAAATAACTTTAAAAATTTTGAAGGTAAACATACTTTTGACTTCGAAAAGATGACCCTTATCGCAGGAGAAAATGGGGCAGGTAAATCTACCATATTAGAAGGGCTAGTATTCATAATTTGGGGCTACACTGCACATGGAGCGATTTCTGATATACCCACACGAACTAAGGCAAAATCATGCTCTGCAGGGGCGGTTTTGTCGTATCTAGGGCACGAAATAGAGGTTATTAGACACTTTCCGCTCAAGATTATCGTTAAAGTCGATGGCAAAGCCTTAAATCTATCTACCGCAGAGGCAAATGACTATCTTATAACCACTTTTGGCACTAGAGAATTTTTTATGAACTTTATTCTACTAGATGCAGGAAATCCTGAAAGTAATCTACTAGAAAAAGGTCCTACCACTTTGAAAAAAATAATCTTTGCGGGAACGGACACTCGATTTAATTTAACCAGAGAAAAACTTTCTATAATCAAGCAAGAGCGAGAAAGACTTAACGGCAGTTCTGTAATTTTGTATAAACATTATCCTTCTGAAAAAAGACTAAACACTCTAACTACTAATTTAGTAGATATTGGTAATTCATTAGTAATTGCAGACGACGACATTAAAGCATCTGATTCTGCCATAAAGCGTTGTGAGATTTCTTTATCTGAAAATAAACAAAGAATCAAATACCTAGCAGACCAAATTGGGAATATAGGTAACATAAGGTCTTCTTTAGATTCTAAATTAAGAAATGCCGAAAGTAGGGTAGATACTCTTAGATTGGCAATTAAGAATTGTGAACAAACTTGCGAAAAATTACAGAAACAAGAACTTGCAGTTAAAGAAACCAATAAATGTTACACTTGTAACAGACTGTTAGAAACACAAACAGCAGACGAAATTATCAAAGCCAGAGACAAAGAAAGGACAGAAGAAGTAAATAAAATTAACAATTTTGATGCGGAGATTATAGAAAAGCAGGACGAAATAAAAATCATACAAGAAAACATTGTTAAAGAAAGAGAACAAAAGGCAGAAGAATATAAGAAAGAATCGGTAGATTTGAAGAAATCTTCGGTAGATTACGAAGAAGAAATAATAAATTACAAGTCGGTTTCGGAACAGGAAAAAACGAATCGAGTCGCTCTTGTTATACAAAAAGAAAAGATAACAAATCTTAAAATGAAATTAGAAGGACGATTAAAACAAAAAGAATTTATATATACGGAGCAAGATGTAATTGTTGCAAAGAAGGCTATAGAAGAAATCGACAAGCTATCGTCTTATTATCTATGCGAATCGGTTAAGACACTCGAACCTATTATAAACTCTGTGTTAGATAAGATTAATTTTAAGGTGTCATTTGACGTAGATTTAAAAGGCAAATTCAACATACTCCTAGAAAAAGAAGGAATACAATATAAGAATGCAGATTTAAGCACAGGCGAGAAATTGATATTACAGATAGCATTTAAATTGGCTATTCTTATGCGGGAAAACAAAGCAGACCTTCTTGTATGCGACGAGGGATTGGGGTCATTGGATGCCAATAATCTGGAGCATATATTAGAAATTATAAGAAGTGTAAATACTCAATTGATTATGGTTTTACATAGGTACGAACCCACAGATAATGAAATAAAGGTTATAAAACTTACAAAGTAATGTCAAAATAGGAGGTGGTTATATTATGAGTTATAAAGAAAATAAACTTAGAAAAATATTGATTAGCAATTTGGTAGCACCTGTGTTAAAACTTAAAGAAACACATCCAGACCATTTCTTTACAGAAAAGGGTTATAAGATGTTAGTGGATAATACAATAGAAGATATTTTGAAGTTATACGAAAGAAAATAAATGAAAAAGAAGTCGAATAAAAAAATACTGTGGTTCACAGACCCCGTATATTGTCTGGATTATTGTGTTGTTATGGTTCCTACACATAAAGAATTTATTCAAATTGCTAAAAAAGAAGTCGGTTTTGATGTAGAACCTTGTCCTAATATTTCGGGTGAGTTTCATGGTTTAACTAATAATAAATATCCAGACCTTGCACTTGTTTGGACTTCCGACAAAGATTTAAATTTAACACATGAATTATTTCATGCTACAACGTGGGTATTGAGAAATAGAAGTATTTATTTAACAGCGGATACAGAAGAAACGTTTGCTTATTATTTGTGTTATCTTATAAGAACAGTAAAGAACTTTATAAAATATGGACTCTAAATTCGATGTTAATAGATATATATGTCCCTTTTGTGGACATAGGTGGGGGTTATCTTCCGATAGATTGCTTTCGGGAGACGAAATAGAAAATTGGTTTAAGGAGATTATGTATCAACATTATGAGGTATGTAAAATTTATAGACAAAAAAAGGAGAATGTACAATGATAATGAAATGCTCACTTTGCGGTGAACCTATGCAGGTTCAAGGAGAACCTCAGATATCAGTTGCGCCTGTTATAGTAAAAGAACAGAAGTATCCGACCAAGTTAATCTGCAGTTTGATGACTATCTATGCTTGTGATAAGTGTCCTGTAAAGGCGGTATATACAGAAATAAAAGAATATGTACCATCAGAATCCGAATGTAAGCGTTGCACAGATTGTAATCAAGGAAAGGCAGAATAAATGGACATAGAAAACCATATTCATTGTAAAAAATGCGGGCAAGGAATACATAAAGCCTGTTTCGAAGACGGCGTTTTATATGCTATTCAAAACCAGTCCTATAATGAACAATTTTGTTTGGCTTGTTTAGTTGAAGCAGGAATTCAATATTATACCAATACTAAAAAGGAGGAATAATGAATATAATTACTAAGTTTTGCTCTTGGTATATTGGTAAACAGGCAAAAGCTAAACAAGATGCGAAAAAAATGGTAGACGATGAACAATTGGTAAAAGCCTATCATAATATTAACGCTCTATATGAGTTTGTAAGATTTCTTAGAACTCAAGGTTTTAAGAATAGGGCGGAGCGTAAAGCATTTTGGAAAGACGTTATTGAAGGCAGACCTGTCTTAGATGATGCTTTAAATAGAATGTTACAGGCTTATGGTGTTAAATCTACAACGATTAAAAAATTAGAAGAACTAAGAATAGCCAAACTGGTTGCACAAACTAAAGAAGAAATGAAACCCAAAATATAATGAAACTTTTTATAAAGTGGTTATATCTATTTATAATAATAGTACACCTGACAAACGGAAGTGGTGTGTTTTTAGATGGAACTTCAATGCAAGTCAAAGAAACACAAGATACAATTGCTTCTCGTAGGTTATGGCTTGAAATATATAATTTAAGTCAAGTGGTGGCGGTGTTTTCTATGGAACAAGTTATCTATGCGGAAATAGTAAAATAGGGATAAAAATTTTTATAGTTGAGAAAATGAATGTATGAAAATAAAAAGAATTTTAAGATTACTGGTTTTCGGTTCTATATTGTGCAGTTTCTTTTTAGTTTTTGTATCTTTATTGGAAGCCAATCCAATTCACATTGGTTCTGAATATAGTCCAGATATCTTTAAGGGCGTATATGAAATTGTTAATAAAAAATTAGACGAACTAGATATGTATTCACAAAAACAGATATATCAACAAGATTTCAACGAAGCAAAAAAACTCGGGTTTGATAAAAAAATATTAAGAAGGAGAAAATAATGAATATTGTTTACTCTTATTATGTGTTGGATATTATTCATTCTGGGCATATTCTGATGATGAAAAATGCCAAAACATTGGCAGGTCCGAACGGAAAATTAATTGTTGGAATTCTTACAGATGAAGCTACAATGGAAAAAAAACCCAAGCCAACTCTTTCTTTCGAAGAAAGAATGAAAATAGCAGAAAGTATTAAATATGTTGATTTGGTTGTTCCACAAGAAACCTATTCCCCGATTCCAAATGTCTTAAAAATTAAACCTAATATTTTAGTGGAGTCTGCTAGTCATACTATAGAGAGTATAAAAGAAGCCGAAGCAATTATGAATTCTATTGGTGGTTGTGTTATTTGCTTACCTTATTATCCAATGCAAAGTAGTACCACAATTAAGAAAAAAATAATAAAACATATAACAAAAAAAGGAGAAAAAAATGGTAGATAATAAAATTAGGTCGGCAACAAAAAGTATATTATGGAGAATAGTGGGAATTATTATTTTGGGGAGTGTGACTTACTTTTATACCCATAAATGGAGCCAAACTTCTTTGATTACCTTTATACATCATGGAGTATTTTTATTTGTATTTTATATACACGAAAGAATTTGGAATAAATGTAAACGCCCTGTTAGTTATACAGCAAGAAGCATTGCCAAAATGTTTACCTATGAAACTTTATGTGGTAACATAATACTCGGAACCATTACTTATTTAATAACTGGTAACTGGAAACAAATGACTGCAATTACAATTACTTATATTTCTATTAAACATTTAATATATATTTTCAACGAATTTATATGGAAAAAAATCAAATGGGGAAAAAATAAAGAAGAATAATATGAATGAACAAAATCCAGAAAGAAAATTGTTGACGTTTAAACTTTCTAACATTTATCAGCATTGGTTGGGTTTGAGAGATGGAGAAATACAACCCAAACATCCGCAAATCGTGCCCTGGGAACAAGGTGTTAGATGGAGAGGATTTATGAATAAAACTGTTATGTCCAAAAACTTACTGGATTTTAAAAAAATTATGGATAAATATAATGTGCCTTTTGTCCTTATCTACGGAACCTTATTAGGAGTTGTTCGTAACAATGATTTTATTTCAAACGATACGGATGTAGATGTAGCATGTTTTTTTCACACAAACCTACACAACGAAAACAATATGATTTTTGTAAAAAAAGAAATGAGCCAATTGGGGTTTGACATTGTAAATAACGACTGTATGCCGTACAACTGGGATGTGTTTATTCGTAATGGCGAAAAAATAGAAATTTGGTGGTATCAGAAAATAGATAAGGAGTGGATATTTAATAATATTTATCGTTATCCCGAACAATATTTTGATAGGTTGGATACTGTATCGTTTTTAGGTAAAAATTTTAAAGTTCCTTATAATCGATTAATTTGGCTAGAACTTACTTATGGTTTAGATTGGAGAATTCCAGTTTCTAAAGACAGTGGAGATGGAAATCCTAGAGATATGAGACCAGAAGAAGTTTTAAAACGGCAAAGAAAAGAAGAAATAATAAAAATTGTTAGAGAAGAATTAAGAGGGATTAAATAAAATGAAAAAAACAAATACCGATACCTTCTGTAGTATGTCGGGTTCGCATAACCACCAATTTATAGAAAGTTCCGATTCTACTAAATCTTTAACTGGAAAAAAGTGTAAGTGGTGTGGTTGGTCTATATTATCTACATCCGATATACAAACAAAAGTGGTTTCCCCCGTTCCAATAGTAAATATCTCCGTAGTAGAGACTCCTATAATAAACATTCCTTTGGTTGTCGAACCAATAAAATTGGTCGATTCTGTTTCTATTATTATTCCTGCTTTTCAGAAAACGGAATTGTTAAAAATAACTTTATCCGCTTTAGTAAATCAAACCTGTAAATATCCTATCGAAGTCATTATTTTAAATGATGGAATCGAAGACGAAACCGAATTAATCTGCAGACAATATCGAGAAAGATTAAATATTAAATATGTTTTTACAGGACAAAGAAATAAAAAAGAACTTCATTGGCGAGTTCCTGGATTTGCCATTAATATTGGAGTAAAAATGGCAATTGGAAATGTTATAATTATAATGTGCCCCGATATATTTTTACTTGATGATTGTTTGAACAATATGATAGAACCCATCCTAAAAAATAATAAAATTGTTACAATTTCGGATGGAAAAATAGATAGAGACCAAAAATTTTCCAGTTGTGTTTTAAAATCTCATTCTGCTCATCTGAATATTATATATAAAGAAATGCCCGAATCTTTGGCAACCAACCTTCCTTTCTTCATGGGAATTTCGAAATCAGAATTTATTTCTATAGGTGGTTACGATGAAGATTTTACTGGACATAGTTGGGATGATAACGATATATCGGAAAGATTAATAAAAGACAAATGTTCTTATCTTAAAATAGATGCAAGAATTGTACATCTATATCATAAAAGCAGCACACCTAATTTTCCTCAAGATGTTGCCCTAAAGAAAATATATGATTATAATAAAAATTTATATGATACCAGGAATAAACTGATAATTAGAAACGAAGGAAAAGAATGGGGGGTTTGCCCTATATCAGAAAAAATAAATTCGCGAGAGTGGTTTTTAGAGAAAATACCTAAAGTCGTCCATTTTTATTGGGGGCATCCTTATCTACCTTTCCTCAATTATCTATCTGTTTATACCTTCTGCAAATATAATCCAGATTGGAAGGTTAAATTCTACTATCCCATAAAAGAATGTTTAGAACAAACTTGGACCGAACCTTGTCAAAAATTTACATTTACGGGTAGAGATTATTATGAAGATTTACGAAAACTTCCTATAGAGTTTATAAAATTTGACATGGAAAGTATAGGAATTAGCAACGATATTGCCGAAGTATTCAAATCTGAATACATGAAGACCTATCTATTATCTACATTCGGCGGGTTTTGGTCGGACATGGATATTATTTATTTTAAATCAATGGCAAAATTGCCCATTAATCTACCGATAAATAAAGAATATAACACTGTTATTTCTCTTCATCCTAAATGGTTTCATTTAGTTGGGGCGCTATTATCGGCTCCTAATAACAAGTTTTTTAACTATCTCTTTGAAAAACAAAAATTAAAACACATTTTTAATCCAGGAACCTATCAATGTTTGGGGGCATTTATTATAAATGACGAATTCCCTACCGCCGAATCTATAGACCTTAGATTTAAAACTACCAAGACCATCGGTATGCCTCTTGAAACCTTTTATGCCTATGATTGGGCGCATATTAAAGACCTTTATGGTTCTGATAACATTCGCAGATACAACAATAATTCAATTGCTTGTCATTGGTTTGGTGGTTATGAATTTGGAGGACCCTGGATAAATAAGGTGAATCATTTAACTTATACGGACTACAAAGTTGCATTAACAAAAACAATAGAATTAAGTTTTTTGGAAATTCAAAATGATTTTAAAGTTATTATCCCTACTTATAATGCTAGCGCATGGATTAAGAAATGTATCGATTCTCTTAAAATGCAAACTTATAGAAATTTTGAAGCCATTATTATCAACGACTGTTCGACTGATAATACAAGGGCAATTATAGAACAAGAAATTAAAACCGATTTAAGATTTAAACTTATTAATAATGCCGCGAGAAGTTGTGCATTAGAAAATACGATTAAGGGGATTAATTATATCTGCAAAGACGACGAAGATATTATTGTTATTGTAGATGGAGATGATTGGTTAGCAGAGGAAGATGTATTTGGTTATCTTAATACCGCATATCAAGAAGATATTTGGACTACGTGGGGCAATTTTAAATTAGCGAGTACGAATAAAATGCTTACAGTTACAGGAACAACAACGCCCTGGGCGGATGATTTTAAAGGTAAATTTATTCGCAAAGAATTAGAACGATTTTTATTCGCGCATCTTCGAACATATAAATATTTCTTATTTAAAAAAATAAAAGACCAAGACTTAAAAGATAAAAACGGCAAATATTTTACGGTTTCGGGAGATGTTATAATTGCACTTCCTATTATAGAAATGGCGGGAGAAAAGCATCGTAAAAATATACAAAAAATAATGTATTGCTATAACGATATGAACCAACTTAATGATACCTTGCTTCATGGTAAAGAACAATCGAATATTTTCGATATTGCAAGAATGAATATGCCCCCTTATACCGAACTCGGTGATAATAGAACCGCAATACCAGTTATAGATTGTTTGATTTGGACAAAAGATAGAGCAATGCAAGTGGATTTATTGTTAAGAAGTATACATGATATGTTTCCACAAGTTCATAAGGTTTGGGTAAGATACGATTATTCTTCGGCAAATTATGAAAAATCTTATATACGATTAATTCAGAAAAAATACGGGATAAATATTGAATATATACACAAAACAACGTGTGAACCAGATACTAAATATATTTTAACTCAAATAAACAACGATAAAGTTCCCTACATACTCTGTTGTGTAGACGACGATGTTTTTATAAGACCCATTAATGATATGGATAGTTTGATATCGTGTTTTGAGGAAGAGGTAACCGCGATATCTTTACGCCTTTCAGAAGATATTACCTATAATTATTGCCAAAACAAACCATGTTCTCTTCCTTTATTTCTACCTTGTAAACAAGATTTTTTAAAATGGGATTGGAAAAAATGCGATAATCTATCTGATTGGGGATATCCAGCTGCAATAGATAGTCATATTTATAGAACTCAATGGTTCAAAAATATATTTTTGAATTGTAAGTTTGGCATTCCTACTGATATGGAATCTGTTATGCATAATGACAAATATACCTTGTTTAAGTCTTTTTTAGTATCTGGTAGAAAATCTTATATGTTAAATATTCCTATGAATAGAATACAAACAGAATGGCTCGGCAATAGACATGGCAACTTATCTCCAGAATTATTAAATGAGAAATTTTTAAAAGGAGAAATTGTGGATACTTCCGATATTTATGGAAGGGAGTGTAATTCCGTATTTTCTGAAATAGAATTTAAATTTATCGAAGGACCAAAGATAAAGGAAGAATGGCATCTTTCGAAAATTCCAAAAATTGCACATTTCTATTGGGGCAACGAAACCCTTCCTTATCTTCGATATTTAACGATATATAGTTTTTGTAAATTCAATCCTGATTGGAAAGTTAGGGTATATTACCCCATTCATTCCGTGAAAAAAAATACTTGGACAGGACCACAAAACAAATACGAGTTTGTTGGTGGGGATTATTGGTATATGTTAAAAAAACTTGATATAGAATTGATAAAATTTGATATGGAAACCATTGGTTTAAATAATTTTATTTCGGAAATATTTAAATCGGATTTTTTAAGAAATCATCTGTTGTCAACTATAGGGGGATTATGGTCTGATATGGATATTATATATTTCAAACCTATTGGTAAAATGTCTGTTAATATTTCAAATAATAAAGATGTTACTAATATAATCTGTCTTAACGAAACTGCAATAGGAAATAGTGCTCACCCTCAAGATTTTTATGGACATTCTGTGGGGTTTTTGTTATCCGCGCCCGATAATGACTATAATAAATTTCTTTTTAAACAATCCAAATCATTCTTTAATCGTAGAGATTATCAGAGCAATGGGGTTTATACCGCGAACATGAATATTCCAAATCTAAGAAGTTTCAAAAATAGATTTCCAAAAGATAAGGTGGTAAACTTGGATATGAAAACGGTATATGCATACGATTATACAATATTACCGAAAATTTACAATACAAACAGCATGACATATTTTACTTCTGCTTCTATAGGATTACATTGGTATGGTGGTTGGGATGGTGCAGGGAAATATGTAAATGAATTGACTCCTTTTAATTATCAAAATTATGACAATGTTCTATGCAAGGTAATTGCACTTGTTCATGAGGAGGAGAAATAGAATGACCGTCCTTACATGTCTCGGAACAAGACCCGAAATTATACGACTTTCTCGTATTATCGCCAAATTAGACAAAGTTTGTCGTCATATTTTGGTTTTTACAGGGCAAAATTACGACCCTCGTTTAAAGGACATATTCTTCAAAGACCTGGGAATTCGCTCTCCTGACTATGATTTGGGGGCTGTGGGGTCGTTTGGTGAGGTTATGGGCACTATATTTAGCAAGTTGGAGACTATATTAAAGGAAGAAAAACCCGATAAAGTTCTCATTCTGGGCGATACAAACAGTGCATTATCTTGCATTGTGGTTGAGAGATTAGGCATACCTACTTATCACATGGAAGCGGGCAATCGGTGTTTTGACAAAATTGCAGAAGAAATAAATCGAAAAATCGTGGACCACACCTGCACAGTGAATTTACCCTACACAAAAAGAAGCAGAGATAATCTTATCAGAGAAGGGTTTGATTTAAAACGGATTTTTGTAACAGGTAATCCGATTACAGAAGTAATTCATCATTATGCAGACCAAATAGATAAAAGCGATATATTATGCCAGCTACAATTATTAAAACCAAATCAATATATTTTAGCAACTTTACATCGAAGCGAAAACACGGATGACATACATCGGCTAACCGATATTGTTGATGCGTATACTCAAATTGCGGTTACTTCTGGTAAGGAGATTATAGTTTCTACACATCCGAGAACGAAAAGTAAACTGGCGCAAATACAAACAACTATTCACGATAAAGTAAGGTTTCTTCCTGCTTTTGGGTTCTTCGATTTCGTGCAATTAGAACAACACGCTTCTTGTATAATAACAGATTCGGGGACCGTTCAAGAAGAAGCCGCGATACTACATATTCCTTGTGTAATTACTCGCAGAGCAACAGAAAGACCAGAATTGGTTGAATGTGGTGCAAGTATTTTAGGTGGAGTCGAATTTTTAACAATTGTTAATGCTTATAAACAAACACTTGATATGGATACAAACTGGAAACTTCCAGAAGAATATTTGGACTTAAATGTGAGTAATAAAGTAATTAATATATTGAAGGGAGAAATAAATGTTTAAAGAAAAAATTATACTTCTTACAGGTGGTACGGGTTCGTGGGGGCGAGAGGCAACCAACCAATTATTGCAATATGCCCCGAAAGAAATTAGGATTTATTCTCGCAATGAATGTAATCAAGTAACGATGAAACGAGAATATAACAATCCTAAATTAAAATTCATCATAGGCGATGTTAGAGATTATGAACAATTGGATTTTGCTTGTCGGGAAGTAGATTATGTCTTACATTTAGCAGCTCTTAAACATGTGCCTGTCGCAGAAGAATTTCCTTATGAATGTATCAAAACTAATATTATAGGAACCGAAAATCTTATAAAAGCGGCAATCCATAATAAGATTAAGAGAGTTATTGATGTGTCTTCCGATAAATCCTGCGACGCTGCGGGTGTATATGGAGCTACTAAATTTATAGCCGAAAGAATGGTATTACATGCCAATGCATATAGTTCCAATACAGAATTTCAGTGTATAAGGGGGGGCAATGTTTTGGGAAGTGCAGGAAGTGTCGTAGGATTATTCATTTCTCAAATTAAAAGAGATAACAAAATTACAATTACCGACGAAAGAATGACCAGATATTTTATCACCTTACAAGAAGCGATTAAACTTATTTTCACTGCAATAAAATCTAGTATTATTGCTGCTACTTATATTATGAATATGCCCTCTTGTAAAATAATAGACTTATCGGAGGTTATAATTGAACATTATGGAAATAAAGATACCAAAATAGAAATTACTGGTATCAGACCTGGCGAGAAATTACACGAAGTTCTTATCTCTAAAACAGAAGCGCTTAATTCTTATGTTTATAGCGATGAATATTTTGTTATCTTTCCATTCGATACAACAAGAATCGATTTAGAGAAAGTAGATTTTGCCGAGTATAATTCTTCTACGAAATTAATGAATAAAAAAGAAATAAAAGCACTTTTAAACAAAGGCGGGTTCTTACTCTAAAGACTTGACTTTTCTACTAATATAAGGTATACTATATTTATGAGTAAAAAAACTATATTAATTTTAGGAAGCGGAGGTATGTGTGGGCATATTTTTTATAAATATCTCAATTCTCTTAATAAATATAAGATTTATGATATTGCTAGAACTAAAGTTAATCCAAATACAATTGTTTTGGATATTAAAAAAGAATTCTATATTTTAGAGACTGCAATAAAAGAATTTATGCATCCTGATATTATAATTAATTGCGTGGGTATACTTGTCAAGGAAAGTGAGCAAAATCCTGAGAACGCTATTTGGATTAATTCTTATTTTCCTCATTTTTTAGAAGACGTTACAAGGGGAACACAGACAAAAATTATACATCTATCTACAGATTGTGTGTTTAATGGACAAGGAACTGGCTATTATCAGGATACTGATGAACCAAATGGAGTAGGAGTTTATGCCCGTTCTAAGGCTTTGGGAGAGATTAATAATGGTAAAGACCTTACTGTTAGAATGTCGATTATAGGACCTGAACTCAAAAAGACAGGCACTGGGTTGTTTTCGTGGTTTTTAAGCCAGAAAGGGCAGGTTAAGGGCTATAATGGGGTATATTTCAATGGCATTTCTACCTTAGAACTAGCAAGGGCAATGGACAAAATAATAGACAGCAATATAACAGGGCTGTATCACCTTGCTCCTAATTATAAAATAGATAAATATAGTTTATTATGTTTATTTCAAAAAATTTGGGATAAGACCGATATATCGATTGTGCCCGATAATGAACTTATGCAAGACAAATCGCTTTTAAATAGTGATAGACAAATACTGGGTTATCAGATGCCTTTTTCATATGAAGAAATGTTAATTGACCTAAAGGAGTATATGGATGAAACTCGACCTGTTTGAAGTACAGCATTATTTAGAATTTAAAGACATCGCTCTTTTGGGTAATGCTTCTTCTATTCTAAATACAAAAAAGGATATCGATAAGCATGAAATTGTTTGTAGAATTAACAGAGGTTTGCCAAGAGGTAAAATGGAATTTTTGGGTTCTAGAACCGATATTTTATTTACCGCTACCAAACTATCTAACGATTTGATTTCTAATTTTAAAGCAAAGTATGTAATATGGACAACTAAATGTCAAAATTTAACAACTCCCTGGCTGCTTGAAAATGCATATCAAAATCCCGTAGAAGATTGGGAAAAATTGAAAGCATTATGTCCCGAAGATAAACTTCCTTCTACTGGAATTGTGAGTTTACAGTTTATTTTAAAACATATTCATTTTAAAACATTAACTTTATATGGATTTGATAACTTCGCCACTGGTACTTACTACCATCAAATGAAAAATCAACCCTGGCATATGGGTGATTGGGAAAAAGAGTGGGTTTCTGATGCAGTAAAGGATAATCCCAATATGATATGGATAAAAGAATGAAACTATCTATATTGATTCCTACTTTTTTTAGGTCCGAACAATTGCTTTTGGGGTTATATTCTTTGTCTTTGCAGAAATGTAAATACGATTTCGAAATTCTCGTTCTAAACGACGGCAGAGAAGATGATACCGAAAAAGTTTGCTGTGGTTATCAAAGTCAATTAAATATTAAATATGTTTTTACTGGACAAAGAAATAAAGATAACATTGTTCGCAGATGTCCTGGATTTGCCATTAATATTGGAGTAAAAATGGCAATTGGAGATAATATTATTCTTTCTTGTCCAGAGATATACGTGGTCAGCGATTGTTTAAATAAAATGATAGAAACACTTGACAACAATCCTAAATTATTGGTACACACTAAGGGATTTCACGAAAAAAAGGATTTGTATTCTAAACAATTAGTAAAAACATGGAATATATTTCCTTTAAACGATTCAAACATGACAGTCTTAAATACGGAACTGCCTTTCTTTATGGCAATGAATAAAAACGAATTTAAATCTATAGGCGGGTATGATGAAGATTTTACTGGTTATTGTTGGGACGATAATGATATTGTAAATAGATTGATTAGAAATGGTTGTTCTCTGTCTATGATTAACGCAACAATAATACACATGTATCATAAAAAATTTCAGGCGGATAAAAATGGTTGGATGTACAATAAAAAATTATACGAATCTCGAAAATTAATTATAAAAAGAAACGAAGGTAGAGAATGGGGACTCCTCTTTATATAAGTTTTGCGACCAAAAATACTCCGTATATAGATGTTTTAGAAAAGGGATTGGTTCCTAGTCTTAAGCAATTTAATTTATCCCATTGTATATCACATATAGAAGGTCGAGGAAATTGGTGGCTTAACACCCAACTAAAAACTCAATTTATTTATGACATGTTAACCGTACATAAAAGACCCGTTGTATTTTTAGATGCCGATGCCAAAGTAGTACAACAACCTGTTATATTTGATAACTTGCAAGACTATGACCTTGCCTTTCATAATTTAGATTTTCATTTATTTTGGCATGGTAAACATGGGAATAAAAAAAGAGAACCGCTTACAGGTACTTTATATGTTAATTATACTGAACAATCGTTAAGTTTGTTAAACATATGGATAGAAGAAAATAAAAAACATCCCGAAAGAACCGACATGGAGAACTTCCAAACCGCCTTATCTCTTTGTCCTAATTTAAAAATATTTCAACTACCAATTGAATATGTTGCCATTGTAGGTAGAGATAAAATAACTCCTTATCATATTAGAAATCCTATTATTATTCAACATCAGGTATCTCGAACATTACGAAGAAAGGTAACATGAAAATACTTATATCTGGAATTGCTGGATTTATAGGAAGTCACATCGCGGAACTTGCCGTAGAACAAGGTTACGAAATAGTTGGAATAGATGACCTTTCTACTGGTAATTTACGAAATCTTCGCTCTATAGAAAAACATATTGAATTTTATGAATGCGACATCAGTGTTCTTTCTAATGTGCTATTTCATGCTTTTAAAAATGTAGATTATGTTATTCATCAAGCCGCCAAGATTGCGGTTTTAGATAGTAACGAACTAATGGCAGATTATCATTGTACTAATGTTACTGGGACTTTTAATATTCTTAATTTGTCAAAATTTCATAAAGTGAAAAGGGTTGTTTTGGCTTCTTCTTGCGCTATGCAAGGGGATTCGTTCTATGGAATGACAAAACTTATAAACGAACAATATGCAAAGTGGTTTAATAAAAACGGACTCGAAACTGTCTGTTTAAGATATCAAAATGTTTATGGACCTCGACAAGATAGTTGTGTTATGCCTAAATTTATAAGAACACTGATAAAGGGGGAATCGCCCATCATTTATGGAGATGGGTTTCAAACCAGAGACTTTATATATGTAAAAGATATCGCAAAAGCCAATTTAATAGCCCTAAAACAACCGTCTATAGGGGGTAGGTACTTCGATATCGCTTCTGGAGAAGTAACGACTATCTGGCAGATTTATGACCGTATACAGGGTATTTTAGGGGTTTATATACCCCCCCTTTACATGCCTCGACCAGAAGGCGAGATAGTTAATGTTATTCCTCGTATTTATCAATTGCAATTAGGGTGGAAACCAGAAACTGCATTAGAAACTGGACTTATAGAAACCGTAAATTATTACAAACATTTATACAGTGATGGAAAAATCTAATCAATTAATTATGGTTTGGACTTATTGGAAATACTTTAGGGAGAGAAGATGAAAGTGGTTCACTGTAAGAAAGAAAAATATAATGTTTATATAGGTAGACCTACCGTATTTGGTAATCCTTTTGCTATAGGTAAGAACGGAACCAGAGAAGATGTAATTCGAAAATATGAAGAATATGCAAGAAAAAACCCTTCTTTATTAAATTTTATTAGTTTGCTTACCAAAGATTGCGTATTAGCATGTTGGTGTTCTCCTAACGCTTGTCATGGAGACGTGATTATTAAACTTTGGAAAGAAATGCATGAATAACCAACTCATACTTTTAGGAGGCGGGGCAAGTATTAAAGATGGCTTAACACTTGGTCTCTGGGATAAACTTAAAGACAAGTTTGTAATCGGAACCAATTATTCTTATAATTATTTTACACCTACTGTGTTAGCATGTGTAGATTGGAAATTTTATGATAAAGAAAGAGAAAAACTAAAGAACCTTCCTCTTATAATTACCAGACAACGCAAGAAAACGACCGATTATATGCCAAATACGATAAGATTAGAGACCTCTATGCAATATACCAGAGATTTGTCAGGGGGGATTTATAGCGGAGTTTTAACTGGAATATTTAGTTTAAGTCTGGCAATTTATTTACTTGAGTCTGGGGATATATTTTTATTGGGATATGATTTTACAAAAGAAAAGAGGCACAACGAAATTGCACAAACACACTTTTATCAAGGTCAAATAAATCATCGCGGTATTGGAAAAATAGATTATTATAGGTCTCATAGTCCAAATGATATATTTACGGTATATTCGGGAGAGACAAAAATTAAAATATATAATGTGTCTATGAACAGTACGATATCAAACTTTTCTAAAATAGATTATACAACTTTTTTTTCTATGTTAAATAACAATATTTGTAATCAAGAAGAATTACGTAAAGAAATTATAGAGAAGTTATCAAAACTTTCAAAAACCTAAAAAAATCTATAATTGGTCTTATATGAGATTTTCTTTTTTCGTTATAAATGCATTTAATTGGTATACTTTTTATTTTGTATCCTGCTCGACCCGCCTTAATTAAAACCTCGCTATCAAAATCAAATCTATTCGCATTTAATTTTAAATTCATAAACACACTATTGTTAATCATTTTTAAACCACACTGTGTATCTGGAATTGAAACGCCAGATAGTTTAGTTATAACTAAACTCATTAACTTATTAACCCATAATCGTTCTTTCGGCATAGATTGTGGGTCTGCCATTCTATTACCTACAAATATTTGATGTTTACCTTCATCCCAAAGAAGTTCGTTATCGAATTTTTCAATATCTTCGGGTAAAAATTGTCCATCTGCATCTACTATTAAAATCCATTTGAATCCTTGTAAAATTGCTTCTGCTGCGCCTCTCTTAACTGCTGCACCTTTGCCCTGGTTCGGAAATTGGGTTAAATGAGGAATATCCTGTAAATATAATAATTGATTTGTGCCGTCGGTTGAACCATCATCGATTACTAGATAGGGTATATCTAATTTTTCAATTTGTCTAACTGTATTTACTATTGTTTTTATTTCGTTATTCGCGGGCAGGATGATGCAGAATTTCTCCAAAAAATCTCGATGCTCTTCCATGTTTCGACCCCATTGGTAATAAACCTGTAATATTTTCTGCTTGTTTCGCTTTATTAAAATCTTCTGGTACAATATAATGTTCGTTGTGTTCATTTAAATGATATCCTATTTTCTTCATAGCATTAAAAATAAACTTGGAACAGTTTTGCACTAATCCTTTTTTATGAAACGCTACTAAAAAATAAGAAATAAAAAATTTCCAATAAGGAGTTTGGCATCTTTGTTCTAATAAGATTTTGGTAATTTCGTTTATTTGTTTTTTGGACAGGTCTCTTAATCTTATAAGTTTTGTTTTATATAAATTGGAATATAAATATTTACTTACTGGTGCTATCTTTATTCCTCTGCCTGTAGATTCTATCAAAAAAAATTCATTTAATCCCCATGCTACATGGTTATATTTAGAATGTGTTACCCATTTTATAAACCATCCAATTGGGTCTATTATATAATCTACTAATAAAATATCACCGTTCGTCATGATTTTAATACCTTCGATAACGGATAGAAACTTATTTTGTTAATCTTAAAGTCAAATGAACTTACAGAAGTAGAATAAGTGTACTGGTCAAATACAGATGGTTGGTCATCCCATGCGTCAAAGTTTGATTTGATATAAAGACTTTGTAATGTCTCGTCTGTCGGCATCACGCCTACATGGCAATTTAAATAAAATTCCCCTATTGGTATTGTCCAATCTTTAGATAAATCTGGGAAATCAAAAATAAAATTTTGCGTAAAAGGATAACCATAATAATAAGCTGTGTGGGAAGTTTCGTTTACCTTGATATAAATTTTTCTAATGGTCCCCCTTGTGACTGAAAAGAAGTCTACTTCGATGGTCATGTTGGAACTAAAAGAATTGGCAGATTTTGTTACAATTTGCTCAATACCTAAAACCATTGTTAAATTAGACTTAACTATCCAATTGTATAAAGGTACTGCTATAGGTTCAAAAAGAAAATCTACACTTGTAGATTGTCCTGCTTCGCTACCTTCCCATCCCCTTCCTGTTGAATTTCCAGAAGCAATTATATGAAAATCTTTGGGGATTGCTCTCGCCTCTTCTAAATATTCTCCTGACACGGTAACATTTGGTTCTACAAATGTTTGTCGATAGTAATAGGTAATAGTTGCAATGGTCGGCTCAGGGGGCTGTTCCCAACCAACATTCCATCCAATGGGAATCCACCATCCCAAAGGTGTCCCAGGGGTTTCATTCCACGCACATCCGCCAAAGGTATAGCCAGAATTGCCATTATGAGTAGCACCAGTAACAAGATAAACGGAATTCACTCCATAATGAGGACCTGGTAACAGAACTCCCAATCTCCATTTATCCCCTCCTGGATAGCCTACAGGAGGACCAAAATATTTAGTGACGACAATCTCTTGAAATAGATACCTTTTGCCCATGAATAGCAGATAGTCTGGGCTATTAGACGGAAAATAATAACCCTCTTTGCCAGTATGATAACTTTCGAATTTAAACTTATGGCTACATGTCCACCCTCTTGATAAAGTATCGTTATTGGGCAAAGATTGATATAGGGTTTCCTTTATTGCATTGGTCGGAACGAGAGCACCCCCATAGTCTGTCTCTATCAACGCTGTACCTTCGTTGTATTTTGCTATAGGAGTAATTATAAATCTTTCTATTAAACCTGGATATAGTGCTTTTCTTAATTCTTCTATGTGTATATAATGTATATTTCCCGTATATAAATTTAAATCTGGGTCCGTCCAATCGGATTGTTGTCGACCGTCAGACCTTAAAACTCTAATACCGCCATAATCAAAATTAAAATATTCCCATTTCTCCATTCCAGATTTAGTTAAAATTAATTCTATACACCACCTTAATTGTTGTATTACATCTTTTGTGATTATATGTGGTCCTGGTCCTGAAAAATTAGGAAAATTTGTTTTTTCTGAAATTGCAAATCCTAACTCTAATTCCAATTGTCTTAAACGGTCTATTAAATCTTGGATGTCTTGACCTTGAATAAAAGTAATACCATTTAACCCAACGGGGGCTTCTGGAAATTTTATAGGGTCGTTTCTCCATGTTCCTAAAGGAGAAAAACAATAGGGGCATTTGTCCATTTTAGTCCTTTAAAAAGGTAACGTAATTATAGGTGCTGGTATAATAACTGGAATATTCGGCGTTGGTAGACTCGGAGTAGGAATAGGTGTGGTTCCTCCTCCTTGTGTAGTACCTGGACCTGTTCCCGAAGAAGTACCTGGTTCTTCAACTGGGGGATACACCGTAGTTCCCGAAGGTGTAGGAGTGGGTGTTTCTGATGGTGTAGGAGAAGGTGACGGTGCTGGCGCTAAGTCTGGTGTAGTTTGTACGGCTCCTATTGGACTTCCTGCAGGGTATGCTATTGCATTGGGGTCTGGAGTAGCAGGAACTGGAGTTTCTGGTATTGCTATTGTTGGTGCTACACTCGTTACCGCTCCATAATAAACAGCATAAAATCTCCAACATTTTGAATTCTTATCCCAGATAACATTTGTCTTACCTGAATTATTACTATATAATGTTGCTAACATTTCGTTATCATTGCTGTCTTTGGCTAATGTACCATCGTTCTTTTTCATGGTTAATACACATCTACCTACATTTAATTCTAATGCAGAAGTTCCCCAGTTCTTAGCTTGGGGGTCAAATATTAAAGCCAACGGACCGATTTTTTCCACTTTTTCGGTGTTATCGGTGTAATCTATATTTTTCTCTGCTATTTTTATTTTACCTGGCTCCGACCAATATGATTGACAATCGGGGTGTAAATCTGCGCCGTTAACTCCTTTAATGTAAGATTTGGGAGAGTCTGCTCTTTCATATTCTACGATTTCTGTTTGATTTGCTTCTAAAGCACCACCAGAAAATCCACTATGAAAGTGACTATTAAACGCTGTGTCTTTTTCGGTGCATAGGGGCGGTTTTCTTAAATAAGTTAATTCTGCGGTGTTAAAAATAACTTTGCCGCCGTTAATATCGCTTAATCCAGATTTTACATCCGTTGCTAAAATGGTTTTTTGAGTGTAGTCTTCTGGTTTAAAATAAGTTCTTGGTCCATCCTCCACTTTTTCTGCAGCTTTAACATTAGCTAATAATGTAATTAATCCAGATAAATATTTTATTTTTGACTCTAATTCGTTAAGTTTACTTTGTAATGATAACATATTATGCTCCGTGATATTGTAAAGATTTTGTTCTCTTGTATGGGTCAAAAGTTTCAATCGTTAACGAAACTGTAAAATCGGAAATATTATAATTTATATTTGTAACATTAAAAGTTTGAGAACTAACTTTAGACATTCTTACCCTACTATTTAATTTTATATTATAGAAATAAAACGCGTCTAAGGTTATGATTATGTTTCCTGTATATTTTATATTTCCCGTTTTTGAAAGTTCCCATTCTGCTAAATCTGTAGCATATGGTAAATCATTCCAACCTGAAACATAACTTCTTACGCCTTTGCTATCAATTTTTGTACTAGACTTTTTAATAGAATAGGAATTTAACTGTAAATAACCTACTATTGTTTCTGGATAAGAACCAAACTTAGAAGTTTTAAATTTATAGTCGTAATTATCCGATGTTGGTTGTTCTTCTGAAATATCTGGATAAGAATCGGCAACGTCTTCTCCTATATCTATCCCCAATGCTATTAATAATTCTTCTGATTCAGTTAAGACTTCTTCTCTTTTAATTTTGGTTTCTTTATAACAATATATTTCTATAAGGGGTCGTAACATTCCACTTGGGCTTCTCCAGTTTGTTGTAGGACCAGTATAAATGGAATAGATGGGTTTATGTAATTTAACGAGTCCAGTATCGCCGTCTAAGGTAAATCCATGCATTAAATAACCAGATATATCTGTTGCATCTACCAAATTCTTATCTTCTGCTACTGTTATTGCATCTTCTAGTTCTGCGGGGTCCATTGCCAAAGACGTTGCACTTGCTTTATCTATTCCTCCGTAAAGAACGGGTTTTTTAACACATCCTAATTTCTGTAAACTTACGCTATGTGTATAACCATCTGTCTCTGTTCCAGGTAACGTTATTTTTAAATAAGCAGGTGTTTTTTCTGATTTACTTAATTTTGTTTCTGTAATTAAATTGTAAGTTTTACTTATTCCTCCGCTTGTCATATAACTTTCGACTTTTGTTATTTCGGAGGATGACATAGGTTGAAACATATATCTAGTAAAAACGCTAGCGTATTTCCAATCGTTTTCTTTTGGATGTGTGTCATATCCGTCTATTACGTCTTTATCTGGATTTTCTATGGCTAACATTTCATATTGAGATTTCCACTTGGGAGTTAAACTTCCGTTTATCTGTGTTATTTCTGGGTCTCCTAAATTATAAGTCCAGGAAGTTGGAAGTATGGGTTGAGACCAGTTTTGAGTTATATTATCTGCTTTAAATTCATCGTGTATTATTCCACCAGTATTTACATAGTATTGGTTTATGATTTTATCTGCATCTTCTTTGATATCCCACTTCAAAACTTGATATAAATTTAAATTGGTATTTAATTCTTGGGTATCTAAGTCTATTATATTGCCCCCTCCTAAAGTTATCAAAGTAGGATTGCTTCCCTCGTAACACCAGGCATAATTGCCGCAAGAAGAAACCAACTCCGTAATAATATCATTGATAAAATTTTCTTTCCTTTCATATTCTGGAACAAAACCACCAATTCCAAAATTTACTCCTAAACCTACCAAAGCCCCCGATATATTTCTATAAATTCTTGTTCTTCCTTCTGATAAAGGTTCTATTCCTATTTTTACATCTGCTAATATTTTTCCTGATTTCCACATAGCATCTTTACATTCTATAGAAATGGTATCTGGTGAATCCGTGGGGGAGACCTGTGTAATATATCCTTCAAATAAATTATAGTTATTGTATCTAATTACAATAGATAATTCCAAAGACGGTTTAGTACCGTCATAAGGTCTTAATAATGTAAAACTTGCCTCTGCGGGGGTGTTATATGCTTTTCTTATATTGATACTGTCTACGTCTACATCGGTTTGCTCTATATTATTTATATAAACTTTTATATACTCTTTGCCTAAAGATACAAATGGTATTGTTGCTCCTCGTTGACTTTCTAAAATCATTCTGACATTATTCGATATATCATAAATATTTTGTTTACGTGTTCTTATGTTATTTTTGATATCGGCAACTACGCCTTTAAAAAATCGTATTTTATTGTTTATATTTTTTATAAACAACCGTGCCATTGAAAAACTATTTAGTATATTGCTTATAACTGGCAATGTTACACGAAAATCTTGTTTTATGTTATACCGTTTGCCTATTAGGGTTTCTATGTCTTCATTTAAAGACAATGCCTCTGATTCGTTTAAAGAATATGCTATATCTAATTCTTCTGATAAAGAAGTAGAATCTGATATTTCTTTGTTAAGTATTTCGGATATTTTATTGGTCTCGTTTAAAGTTAAACTTTCGGATTCGTCTACATTACCTTCTCCAATTAAAATATTTTCATCAACTTCAATCGTTTCTCTAGAAACTCTTACGACTGTATCTTCTGATAGAGTTAATGTATCCGTTTCTAATAGTGTTTCTAAAGGTGCGGTTTGTAGTTCTATTCTTCTTACTGAAATGGCATTGCCGTCGCCCCAATTATCGGCAAACTTAAAAGCATAATATCTATATGCAGTCGTATTTGTTACCAAAAAATATTTGGGGTCTACAGTGTTTGCTGCAACGTGAATGTCTAACTGAGATACCTCGGTTGTAAGTGGAACCCAAGTCCCGTCATTTGCGTATACTAAATCACCAAAATCATCTGAATCATTGGACCCCCACAATGTAAAATTCTTTGCTCCTCTGGCATTTGCTCCTGAATCGTGTCCGTTTTCATAATAAACTTTGGTTATAATTATTTCAGAACCTAAATCTATATGAAATCTTTGATTGGTTTTATATTGACTGCCGACACTACTTACCCAACTATTATCAAAATAACCTCCCGTAAGAGGTTGTGTGTGGTCTGTGGTCAAATGTGGATAAAAATAAGCAGAAGCGTATGATGTCGCTTTTACGTAACTGAGACTTTGTTCTGGAGGGTATTGTGATATAAACGCCATAAATTACACTTCCTCTTATTAATTTTTTTGTTTTGCCAAATACTAAGAAACCGTTATTGTAAACTTGACATATAAATCGGTGTCTATATCGACCGATTTTACCGCGAATGTAACTCTATTAAGCATATCTCCGCCAGAAGTAGAATTATTAAATATTCCCGCCTCTACTATAGAAAAACTTTCTGCGGTTCCAAATTCAAATGTTTTCTCAAACACAATCTTTGCAGTTGCTTCGTAAGTAGCAGTTACTGCTTCTCTGGCAACTTCCGCGACTAATGCAGAATTGCCCACTGCAAGTCCAGTATCTGTTTCTCCTATAGCTATAGCATTAAATGCATCCGCTGCTACTCCACCTATAAGTTTAGCAACTTCTACTTTACCTACTGTAAGTATGAGATTACGTTTTTCTTGTCTATCTAATACCTTACCATCTTTTGAACGAACTTCTACTAAAAAATCTCCTCTTAACTTTAAATTCTGTTTCATGATATTCTCCTTTTTTTTTTATTTCCAGATTGATGGATTAATTTTCTTAATCCATTGGTCTTCTATGTTATATATTTTTGTTTCTATTTGTTTTGGTTCTTTTAAACTTATTTTATAGACTGTTACTTTATCTTCTTTTTTGCCCATTATATAAACATATTCAAAATTTGTTCTTCCTGCATTAAGTCCATTTAATTCAGAAGTGACCTCGACCATATGGGCATAAATGTCGTATCCTGACAAACATAAATTATCGGTATCTGAAATAGAATAGAATATTCTTTTTATTTTTCTTTCTTTTGGTATCTGCCTCCATTTTGTATCAGAAAAAGAAGTTCCTCCTTGATAAACATTATCGTTGTCAAGTATGATTGTATATATTGGTTTTATTCTCATTTCTTCTCCTTAAAATTATGCAAACGTAAATCTTACCGTTAGTAAAAATGATTCGATTGCGGGATAACCGAAGTTTTTTGGAATTTTAATTTTTATATTTGCGTATAATTCTTGAGAAGTTACTCCAGAGTCAAGTTCGTTTAGAGGTCCGTAACCATTGTTAAGTAACAAAACATTATCTGCACCAGCAATGGGGGTTCCTTCCCACTCATCTCCAGGCGCTCCTGCATTTGTTGCTACTGCTAATACCATAGAATCTTCTGGGTGTTCTAGAGGGCTTTCTTCGCTACCACCCAATACATATTTTAGAATACTATTTCTACTAGAATTATCCCATGCTTCTAATTGTGGTTCTGTAGCCGTTTCTCCATCAAAAGAAAACGCAAACACCCATCTTGCATCTTCTCCCATACCCTTTACTTCGTGAGTATAGTATCCATCGTCACCAGAATAATCATAAAATAAACATAATGGTACTACATAAGGTGCATTTTCATCTATAACTGGAGCTGCCTCGTTTAATTTAGTTTCGTTAGGTATTGTCTGCATTTTGTCTTTGATTGCTCCTACCTCTGTGCCTGTACTACCCGCAGTCCAAATTAAACCATCTTTTGCTAAATCCATTTCAGCATAATAATCGGGTTCATCTTGATAATTTTGAGTTTCTTCTGTTATATTTAAAAAAACTTTGAGTGTTGTTGCCATACATTCTCCTTTTTATTTTCTAATATGAAAGTACCAAAAACGATACTTCGTAATCTTGTCTCTCTGTTCTCATTGATTCCGAAAAATTTATTTCCGCTACTCTAACAACGGTATATTGCCAATCCGTTATCCATTCTCCTCCCCCCGTGGCATCAGGGTTAAAGTGTTCTAAAGTTAATGTTCCTGGGTCTGTGGTAATTGCTGTTTTTAATGCGTTTATTTTTGTTGTTAGGTCTTCGTATCCATCGTTGTCATATAATATTCCTGACAGTTTTATGGTCTGACTTTTTTTTCCTCCAGGAATTTGTATACTTCCGTCTCCCCTGGTTCCCTCATGAACAACTGACTTCGACCCTTCTTTGGGGTCCATAATACTCTGTAGTAACGGAAATACATATTCCGAACTTCCACTTTCGTCTATTTGAAATGTACATCTTACTGTGTAGTTTGCCATTTAAATAATACTCCTCTTACTAACTTTTTACTGGAATTTTATTTGCCGCGTCTTTTAAAATTTTTTCTATTGTATTTTTTATTTTTTCAATTAACACAGGGTCGTTTGTCCAAGAGGCATAAGGTGAGTCTACCGAAATATCAACTGCAACATTGTTTGTTACTGTTTGCCCCGCACGATGTGCTTCATATTCCTTTGGAGTATATGTTTTGCCATTAACTAGATATGTGGATTGGTCTTCTGCTTTTGGAATTGAAGGAGGAATTAAACTCATTGTTTCTTTATTAATCCGTTCTTGTATTGTGTTAGTTATAGGTTTTGATTCTGATTTTTCTTTCATTAATATAGCGAAATATTTTTCTCTTTCTGCTGTATTATCTGCTGTGGCTTCTTTGAGTTGTTTCATATTTTTTATCTGTCCAGTTGATAATGCTCCAAGAACTGCAAAAGGTTCTCCAATGTCAGCTATTGTTAATTTTTGAAGATTTATAAAATATTCGAGCGATTCTCCTAATTTTATAAGTTTGGCAACAGTGTCGTCTGATTTTAATTTTTCGTTTAATTTTTTTAGAGATTCAGCAAAACTGTCCCCTCCTGTTGCTGCAACCCAAAAGTCATTTCCTAAATTTGCTATATTGTTGGTTAATATAGTTATTTGTCCAGAAATTGTCTCCGCGTTCATTTCCGCTACTTTTTCGTTATATCCTTCCACTCTTGCTTCTGCTTTTGCCATTCCAGTTGTAATTAAATCTACATTTTTAGAAAATAATACGGCTGCTGCCCCCGTTTTTTCATTTCCGAATACTTTCACTAATGCCGCATTTGTTTTTAATGCTTCTGGACCCATTTTTTTAATTGCAGACGAGAGTTTTATCATAAACGCAAGTATATCAAATTGTTTAGATGTGTCTACTTTTAAATTTAAACCCTCGGAAAGGTCTTTTGCATTTGTTACTACTTTTACAAAAGACTGTGAAAGAGAAGTTCCTATTCTTGCTCCTGCCTGTCCTTTATCATTTAAGACTCCCATTATCGTTGTTAATTCTACAAGTCCTCCTTTTACTGTATCTATATAAGGAATTAACTTTGCATATGCTATAGCAGTGTTATCTGTCGAAAGATTCCATTCTGCATGTGCAAAAGCAAGCATATCGCCTATTTTTGTATATTTTTGGGCAACTGTTAAGTTTTTATCCATTCTATCCGATAAAGCTTCGTATACTATATCCAATGCTTGAACTGCTTTTTTGGCATCTATGTGCTGGCTTTGCATTAATTGCCATGTCGCATTAAATGCAGCAACGGCTTCTGTTGTTGACATTCCCGATGATTTAAGTTCTATAAACGCTTCCGAAAGTCCTTTTATTCCGATAGTAGATTTAGTTGCGGTATCTCTTATTAATGTTTCTATTTCTTTCATTTCTGTACCTAAATTACCAGTAAAACCTGTGCTTAATAATCCTTTTATATTTGCCATACTGTCTTCTAAATCTAAATTTGCTTTAACCATATCTTGAAAGGTTGTAACTACGAGCAGTAGAGCAGAACGAAGTAACATCCATATAGGAGCAACCAATAAAGCTCTAGCCGCTGCTTTTTCTATAATTCCAGACATTGATTGCTGAGAAGAGCCTACTTTAACACTTGTGCCATTTATTAAATCAAGTGCCTTATTAACTTGATTTAATTTAGCTTTAGTGGAAGTATCTCCTTTTATTATTAGTTGAATAGCTATCAAATAATCCTGTGTATTTGCCATTTTTAATTCCTTTTAAATACGACAGAATCTGGTCCATGCACTGTCGTTTTCGTTTCTTTTTTGTTTTTATTCTTATTTTTCCAAAGTAAATAAGATTCTATTCGAATCCAATCATCGATTACTTCTTCCGTTAAATATTTTTCTTGAGAATTTGATGCTGCATTTAATGATGCGTAAAGTTCGAGATAATAAAGAAATAACACTTGTAAATATGTGAAATCAGAATCATTGTTAAAAATTTTAATATTATGTAATTCTTTTGCTCTTATATAAAGATTCTGATATTTAACCGATTTTGCCAACTTTCGTAAAATATCGAACATATTATTTCTCTGGATTGTAAATTAAATAAGAGACATACATTAATGCAAGTTGAGTTGCTTTGTCTTCTGATTTACGAAATTCGCCAAAAGATTCAAACGGTCTTACCCATTCGTTTTTTGTTTGCTTTTCGAGTGCTAAATAAGCATTATAAGAAAGAGAAAAAATTTCTATTTGAGTTTCTATACAGTAATTTAAAAGGTCTGTAATCTGAATACTGATATTAAATTGTTCATCTTTGAGTTTTAATATTTCTTTTTTATAATCTTCTATTTCTTTTGGTCCTTGAGAAGTAGCCAATCTTAACATCATTGCTTCCATCTCATATTTTGCAGACTTAACTTTGTTCTCCATTTCGGTAATGTTTATGCCTTTTTTAGCATATGTTTCTATCCAAGACTTTCTAAACATATAAGAATCGTCTTTAATAAGTCTTAAATATTCTTTGCGTTTTGATTCGTTGCATTCTTCGGTCTCGGAGTAGGTTGGTTTTCTTATTCTATATTTTGCTCCGTCTACATCAAAAGAAATAACATTATCTTTTATTAAATTTTCCACTTTAAGCGTATCTTCGATTTCAGATAATGCATTTAAAGCCTCGATTGCCATTTGTTTCTTATTTGTTTCCATTTTGTTCGTTCTCCTTACAGGTTATAAATACTACCTTACCAATAGATAGCATTAGATTAAAAATTTCACTCCAATATTCTCTATTCCCGTTTGTTCCTTTATGATTATACATAATAAAAATAACCCCCTTATTCTTTAAGGCGGGTTGTGAACACAACTTTTCCTATATTAATTATAATTTTTAAGGTTCGATTTGATTCATAAATATGCTCTTTTATGAGTGCTCGTATAAGAGAAGGAGTTAATACATTCTCTTTTTCTAAAATCTCTAGTCGTTTTAACAAAGTTCCTACTAGAGTTTTAGCGTTGGTGTCCAGTAGTTCGAATAATTTATTTTGGTCCATACTTTACTCCCATTACTTAAAATTTAATAATATTTATAAACCTTACAAGTTTAACCATTGTTTTACTTTTATACATTCTTATACTACAAGTATATCACATTTTTTGGTTAAAAACAAGCTTTTTGTATTCTTAATAAACGGGGGAGAACTTCTTTCGAAGAGAAGAATCTCCCCCGTAGCACATCAATTATATACCTAGAACTACTGTATCGGACGAAATTATTATTTCTTGTCCTTCAAGAGTAGTGTCTGCTTTGACATATTCTCTGGTGGTTGCTCCGTTTTTAACATCTGTAGGAGACATGTTATCGCATCTAAAACCATAAGCAAGTGTTGACTTTGTATTATCAGTAAATATCTTTACAATAAGACTGATATCATCTGAAAACTCTGCAACGTCTATTTTACCGTAACCTGATGCTTCACCACGAAGAACTTCTTCTATTGTGAACTGGTCTAAAATTCTTCCTAGAGTTGCGGTTACTGTGGTATTTTTAATACCGCGCTGCACAACATTCTTGTTACCTATTTCTCTTAAATCTTCTCTGTCAAACTTAACATCAAAAGATATACTCTGTACTCTGTATACATAATCTGATGCACCTGGTTTTCCAGTAGCAGGAACGTATAGATAAATAGAAGCACAATCTCCCAATAGTCCTGCAGGAGAAGAATCGTTATTACTAAACTGAACATTTGCCAATTCCTCTGTTCCATATGTATACCAATATTTTATAACATCACCTTCGGTTACAGAAAGTATTGTTAAGTCTTGAGTACCATCATTATAAGTATAGTCGGTAGTTAATGCAAGTTCTGTAGATACTGCACCACTAACTCTAATAACTCTCAACATATATACCCCTGCATTATCTGGGTCTACTACGGGAGTTTTTGCTGTTAAATTAATAACATTGTCGTCCCCTGTTTCGCATGTATGCGAATCTACTATAAGATATTTATTCACGCCTTGCCAAATTATAGCCTGTTCTCCAACAAAATCAAAACTTCTCTCTATCATAGCTTGCGGGTCACCGATTGTAATACTAAATCCCGCTGTTCTTAATGCAGGATACCACATTGTTCCTCTGAATGTACCATCATCGTCTGTTAAAAATGCACATATGTCAAAATAAGACTCTTTAAAATCGTCATTTGATATTGCATCTTCACCAGATTCCCCATGTGATTCTGAATTCACTAACTTTTCAAAAAACTCCATTGAACCATATTCCAACTGAGTAAGTTTATAACCTACTGTCGGACTTTTCTTCATATACCCAACTGCATCTTCTCTTCCTATTTCGTCAATGCGGTCTCTATTTAAAGAAATTGTTGAGTCTATTGCCTGTGCGCGGTCTATTTCTGCTGATGCTACATCTCCGTTAATCGGAAATATACGCGGGCGGTACTTACTGGCAGTAATCATATTTAAGCCCCTCCTATGAGCTTTGTTTTGAGTTATTAAATCTCTCCAATAAACTTAATAACCCGATTGTACTTAATCATACATTTAAAATTTTGCGATATATCTATTTCGCAATTCTTACTTTAAGCTTCTTTTACGGCTATGCCGTTCTGTACATTTTGTTTCTTGTTTTGTTATTCTTAAATTTAAATCTTCTTGTTTATTAAGAATAGTTTTAATATCCGTTTTAATTTCCAGCATATCTTTTCCCAAGTGAACTAAATCATTAAATTTAATTATTATAAAAAAAGCCGCGTTAAAACCTAATACAAATAAAGTTAATGCTATTCCTGCATACTGTGTCCACATATTATTCTACCTTTCCTGTTTGTATTTCTAATGTAATTAAAGAACGGTATCTATCTCTTGGGTCAAGTTGGGATTTGTCTATATTTAGGTCTATGTCGGTTACGTCTATTTTTTTTACACTAATGCGACCACTGGGGTCTTGACCTGTTACAGAAGAGGTTCTATTCGCCTTTGTAATCTCAAATTCATAGTATACAACACCTTCTTTTATTATATCTACTAAAAAATCTATTAAATCTAATCTCAGTCCATCGCTGGTAGCAAAAATATCTATAAATACTTGTGAAGTTCGAATTAAACTATTGTCACCTATTTGTACTTTGGTAAATTGAGTGTCTCCCACGCGCACACATATCGCGGGCAAAGATTGTGTTTTAATTTGTTGGAACGTCTTCACTACCGATACATTATTCCAAGTAGACGTAAGTTCGCTAGTTATAAAATCAATTATACTCGCTTCTATATTTCTACTGACTCTGTATTGCATAATTGCCCCTTGTTTAATTCATAATTAAAATATATTGTCTATTTATTCCTATTTCTTTGCTAATGCGATTGCTTCTTGCACGTTTTTTCTTAGTTCGTTTTTTAATTTAACAATACCTGCTTCTAAATAATGTTTGCCCTCGATTGGGCTCTTCGGATACATTATAAAAGTTTCGCTCCCCTTTCCTAAACCATAAGAATTCCATTCCCATCTTTGACCGCCATTACCAGCTCCTGCTTGACTTGAAGAGGGAGCGTCTATTCTATCAAATGCTCCTCCTACTCCTTGTCCTGTTGCAGCTATAAATGTAAATCCCCCATAATTAATGATATGCCAGTATGGCGCGTTTGCGTCCAATTCAGATATTTTTCCTATTCCGCAGAAGAATGATAATTTACCGCCCGTTGCTTGCGTTTCTGGATAAAAATCTATAGACATTCCTAATCTGTTTGTTCTTCCTTCTCTATGCGAATGTTGATATATATAATTTCTAATATAATCTACAGTATCTGATGCCGCGTTTACACATGCTATTTCTGCTGCGGCAAAGTTTTTATTTATAAGTTCTGTTACTATTTTTTCTACTTCAAATTTAGGAGAAATTGTTATATTTATAGATGATTGCATTTATGCCTTTTGTGTATAACATAATAATCTAATATAATTTCCTTCTTTACGATATTGAAGTTTACTGTCCGTCTTCCAACCCAAATAATCTTCTCCGTCAATTGAAATCTTTATAGATTGTTCTATTAAATTTTTATGCTTATATTCTACTAAAATTTCTTTAACCCTATCTGTGTTCACAGAATTCATGCTCCATCTTATTTTAGAAAAGGAGTAATCGGACACAATGGCTCGTATTGGTATAGAATTTAATAAAGATTCTGTTGTATTAAATTCCAGTGGGTCTTCCGAAGAAGAGACGCTGAGATAGACCAGTATTTTCTGAGAGAAGTCTTTGAAGATTGAGTCCATGATTAAGTTATCCTATTTATTTTTTTGATTAATGCTATTTCTTTATTTGATATTTTTTTGATTTTGGAATATTCTACACCACAAAATTTCTTAATGTTTGTTGTTGGCGCGTGGATAATATTGCTTACTTGCAAGGTTGTTAATCTTGTTCCCATTATACCTGTGTTTCCCCAATTATCGGCAAACTTAAAAGCATAATATCTATATGCAGTATTATTAGTCACTAATATATATTGCTGGTCTTCGAAATTTGCTGCAATATGTTTTATCATTACGGATGTTTCGGTTGTAAGTTGATTCCATGTACCATCATTAGCATAAGTTAAGTCATTGAAATCATCTGCAGAGTTTGAACCCCAAAAGGTAAAGTTCTGAACACTTATATCGTCGGCAATTCCGCCATAATGTCCATTTTGATAATATATTCTTTCAATCTTTTTTGTTGTACCTAAATCAATATGAAATCGCTGATTGGTGGTTTTTTCTGCTGATATCCAATTATCCCATCCACCTGCTAAACAACTATTGGGGCTTACGCTTTTATATGGCTCCCATCCAGCTCCATAATAAGTTGTAGCCTTTACTGTGTCGTTGTCTATTGTAATAGGGTATACACAACTATATTCCCCTGAATTTAACTGAAATTCTGCAATCACACAGTAGGTAGTATTATATCCTGCTCCAGTAGGTCCTGTAATAGCCAATCTATAATATAAATATGCTACTGTATTAACGAAATCATATATTCTAGTGGAAACTATTCCACTTGGAAATTGATTTGTCTGTGTATCTAAAGTAGTTTCTTCTCCAGCAAATGCGCCTGTATTTGAACCGAGTAGTGTCCAGTTTACTGGTATGTATGGAGCGTCGCGTGCACCTGTTATAGAATATTGTTTAATAATTACAGCAGCATCAAACTGGTATTGTAAATAATGTATAAAATCTGTAGCTGGACCTGAATGCCAAAAATCTGACAGATTATGATTAAATGCATACCATGCCGCGCTTAATTCAGAGTCTGCCGAACATATTCCAGATGGAACTGAGTTAGCAGACATTACTGGAATTAAATTATTTGCATTTGCCATTTTACACCAACTCGATTTGTGTTAATTGTGGATTCCAATATATTATCGTTGTTGAAATAGCAACACCTAAAATTTGAACAACTTCGTCTGTTTCCGTAGGTGCTGTTTGTGTTAGTTGTGTTTCTCCTGTTGCTATTATATTAAGATATATTATTCCACCTGGAGTCCAATTCCAATTATCGTCTTTTGCTATTCCTTGTAATAAAAAACTTCCTTCTAAACTTCCCGAATCTCCTGAAATAGAAGACTCTGCACATATAACTAAGGCTGTTGCTGTTCCTATTATAGTAGCGTCTGCTTTAGAAACTTTTCCATTAGAATCTATATATCCAACTTCTCCAAAAACAAAATCGTCTGTTGCATATAGATTTATTTTAATGCCAGAGACAGTAGTATCAGAAAGTGCGCCATCTAGTATTATATCTTTATCTGTATTTTGTGTATGTTTTTTTATAATGGAATCGGAAATGTCGGAATCCGCTTTTACTTCTATCAGAGTTGGTTTGTTATCAAGTGCATCTTGAACGGATACTCCAGTTTCGTCTGTAGGTATGTCTGATGCTGTTTTAAATATAGAATAAATTGCATCAAAATAAGTTTTAAGTGTGCTTTTTATAGTAGACCAAAAAACCGACCTTTTTGTATATTGTGGGTTAGATTCGCTGTCTTCGAATATAGTAATATCTCCATCTACTAATGGATTTTTTGATGCTATTTGTGTATATTGATTAGGAGTGTTATTATCATATTTAGAATCTAATGAATCTTGAACTGATACTTCGCTTTCGTCGGTGGGGATATCATCTGCTACTAAATCTACATCTCCTGTTTTATTATTAACCGATGATACCGAACCACCAGAAGATTCTAATTCATCAAGTTTATCTTGAACTGAAACTCCAGATTCGTCTGTTAATATATCATCTGCTACTAAATCTACATCTCCTATCTTGCCATTAACGGAATCTACTGCTCCGTTTGATGCCGAAACAAAAGGGTCAAGTGCCGTTCCTGTGCCCGTAATAGTTATTCCATCTCCTACTTGATTATCGCTGTTTGGTGCATGAGAGTTTACTTCTAAAGCATTAAGGGCATCTTGAATTGTAACTCCTGTGTCCTCGGTTGCTAAATCGTCTGCAGTGCTATCAAGTCCTGGTAAACCTTGATTTCCAATTGGTCCTTTGTTTCCTACTGGTCCCTGGTCTCCAATTGGACCTTTATTGCCGATTGGTCCTTGAAGTCCTGTTGCGCCAGTAATGCCTTTTAATCCTTGAGACAATGATATATTAAAAATCTCTTTTTCTTTAATATCTACCGTTATATACGTTTTAAGTTCGCTCATATTATGACTCTCTTTGCGTTACTATTCTTTCTATTGTTAATCTACCTATGGCGACAATTAAAATTGTAGCGGGGGTTGCATTATTTTTTATTTTTATATCGTATACATAAGAACCTGGTGGAGTTTTATCGTAATCGGAAGAAGAAAGTACAATGTCTGTCTCTCCTGCAGTTGGGTTTGTATGGGTTGTTATTGTTTTGGATATTTTTGCATCTGCATCTGCATCTGCCATACCAGATTTTACTGTAAAAAATACAGTCCAACCCGTAATATCTACTCCGACTCCATTTTCTCTAAAATTTAATTGATATGTTTTGGTTGTCTTCTGTTGGATTATCAAATCTTGTTTTTGTGGTGTAGTTGACATTTTTTACTCCTTATAATAACCAATTTTGAATAACGTTCCACTCCATAATATCTGCAACTCCTAAAGAATAATTAAACTTCGCCAATAATTTTTCAATCTTTAATTCTTTTGGAATTCTTCCACCATAAACAACGTTCAAAGTTGGTAATTTGTATTGGTTGTAATCTGGGTTGATTAAAATCGATGCGATAACTGCTATAAGGTCGCACATTCTGTTATTAGGAGTAGGGCTAATTATATCTCCTGATTCTACTTCGTAATCTTCTGAACTGGAAGAAAAAATTGAAATCCATACTAATGCTGCTCTTATATATTCGTCAAGTTCTAAGTTTGAGTATTTATTAAATGTATAATCTACAGTAAGTATATCTCCAACTAACGCGGAGGTAATTATTTCTATTTTATTTGTAGTCTCGTCAAATTCATAATCGGTGTCTTCTTCTAAAACAAACCCATCTAACTCTACTGACGTAATTACTATATTAGATTGTGCAATTGTAAAAATAGTAGAAGAAACATATGTAAACGCTTCTGTTGAGTTTGAAGAAAAGTCGGTTATACAGGCTCTAATTTTTTTTCTGATTTTAGTTACCATTTAAAACTCCTATTTAGTTCTTTTAAGATATATGTCGGGAGATTCTGGTAAATCTCCTTTTTCTTTTAAAATTCCGTATGTATAATCTTTTCGTTCTATATATTTACGAAGCAGGAGTATCTCCTGACCGCGGTCGCCGACGAATTTAAAGAAATTTCTTTGAAAAGTTTTAAGAAGTCTGTTGTTCTTTTTTATTTTAACATAAAGGTCACATTTAAGTGACCAGGTTATTATTTTAAGCATTTTATCTGCTAGTTTCTCGTCGCGAGTTAAGATTTTTACATATTTACGAGGGCTTTTATCGCTCCAGCCTGTGATTACTGCTATACCTTTTTCATTTTCTGAATCTAATACTATTTTATCACCTTTGCCTAAAGAAGAAAATAAAATTTCAGGATTATCTCTTAAAGAGATTCTAATATTATCTCTTGTATAATAAAAATCCGAATATAAATCTACTACTTCGTACAGACAACTTTCTACTGTTCTTTTATCTCGTCTTGAAAGAGTTTGTTTTATTTCAAACATTTTTAAATCCTTTATTTTAAAAACCTCTAAGGGAGAGAAGCTTTTAGCTCCTCTCCCAAAGAAGAATTTATACTATATAACTCCGCTCATATCGCAATTTACTATTGCTTTAGGATTGGTGATACAGAAAATTACAGATTCATATCCCAGGACTCCATAGGCGAGGGTACTCGTTCCCGCAACATTAACTGGTGTAGGATTCACAAAGAGTGCTCTCTGTGCCTTATCAACCGTTGCGCCCATTAGTGCGGCGACTACAGGAGCTATCAATCTGCGTACAAACTTAATCGGCTTTCCTTCTGATATACGAGAATTCTTCGCAACCAGGATGGCTTTGCCAGCTGCCATTACTGCGACTTCGGATTCACCAGAAGCGGAAGAGACTTTTCCGAACACTTTTACAACTTCAATATCCAAATCTCTGATGAGTTTCTGAATATCTATATTGTAATAGTTTGTTGCAGCCTTATCTTTATTATAGGTGTCAATGGCTTCTTTTACGTCTGAACTGACGAGAAGAACATAACCATCGCCATAATCTTCAACAAGATGTTTCATGCCTATGATGGCATCATATAGGTCATCGTGGGTCGCGCAAGTATAAGTCTGTGGACCTTCGCCAGGAAGATAAGCAGCGGTTTCCGCGAGGATGGCTGCTATAATTATCTGAACTTCTCTCTTATCCATACCGCGAGTGATTGATTCTCTGCGTCTTGAGAGAATATCTGTATCGGGGCTTCCGAGAACAGCAGAAATCAATACATATTCTAACTTTGAATTCAAGTCAGAGAACGTAAGTTCTACATCGTCCAGTGGACTTCTCTTAACTATTGTAATCGCACCATCTGTAGCATCGACTGCAAGAACTACGTCTGCAGTGTTTTCCATCGTGGAATATCTCCACACATGCTCGCCAGCGGCGGCAGTGAACGTATCGGCAATAGCCGCTAGTTCGAAGGGTACTGGAAGCTGAGTATTAATCGGCTGTCCAATGAGTAAGGCTATTTCTAGTCTTGGGTCATTCATTTTTCTACCTCTTTATTCATTTCTTTTTGTTGCTATCCAAAATATCTTTATTTTGGTATATTTGTGTTACTATCTTTTTATTTTAATGGCTTCTTCTGATTTTTCCGTCTGCTTTATCTCTAACTTCATCTTGATATTTCTTATAAGCATCTACATCTGTAGTTTTAGTACCTACTATTGTAGCAGCCGTTGCTATTTCTGCATTGGCTTTTATAACTTTTGCATCAGAGAACTTCGTAGTATCTAAAATATCTACATCTGAAATATCTTTTGCATAATCTCCGAGTTCTGTTCTGCGTTTCGCAATTTCGACTGCGTTTTCTTTATAGAATGTAACCTGCAATTCTAATTCTTTACATTTTGCACATTCTACTGGAGCCACAACCTCTGCCGACTTCGCTACTGCTGGAACAACTTCTGCTGCTTGAACTGCCAAAGGTTGTTCCGTTTTATAAGTATCTGTAACTTTAGTAACTGCAATAGTAGTAGTTACCATATCTACTGTACCCGCTGCTGCGTCTTTTACGGGGTCTGCAATTATTGTTGTCTTCTGTTCTTGTATTACTGTTTTGGCTTCTTCTTTTACTGGCTCTACTGTTTTTTCCTCTATAATAGGAACCACAGCTTCTTCCTTTGCTTCTACTTTAACTTCCTCAATCTTCTTCTCCTCGACAGGCGGAACTGTAGCTTCTGCTATCTTTTCCACTGTTTTGGGAGATTCGATTGCGGCGACTTCTGCGGCAACTACAACCTCTTCCTTTTTAGTCTCCACTTTCTTTTCTCCTTCGACTACGGTTTGGATAGCAGCATTATCTGTTTTTATCTCGGCTGCCTTCGAGTCATTTTCTGCAATTATTATGTCTTCGTCTTTTAATGTTGATGCAAAAACCAAATTGGAATTTATCATTCTGTCTTTTGCCAACTCAAGGACTTTCGCCCCAGGGAAAGCAGGGGATTCTTTAAGAAGTATCGCGCCGCCAGCCACCGATATATCGTATAATTCGTAAGAACCATCAGGGAGTGTTTTACGTTTACTATGGTCTGACCACAATTCAAAAGATGTAAATAATTTACCTTCTTTGAATAATTTTTCCATATCTGCCCATTCTTGTGCAAAATTCGATTTATATACTACTGCATAGGCAATAACTTTTTTCTCTTTAACTATCCACTTATAATCCAAAAAATGTCCTATTACATAACCTCTTTGATGTTCCAAGTCTAAAGGTTTCCCTATCATGGAGGGCAACGCCCTTAAAAGTTCTTTGGTGGGTAGGATGGCTCCGTTTTTATTGGGAATGTCGGCAAACGCATATATGAACCGCACACCTGCCAAATCATTATTACCTTTTAACTGTATGCCTCTTGTATTTGCGATTTCTACAAGCTCATTGAATTCTTTTCCTTCTTCTAATAATAATTCTACCGTTGAATTTACTTCCCAATCTTTTAAAAATTTCTGAATATCTTTATTTGTAATTATTTCTTTCATATGTCTCCTTATAAATTTCCGTTAAATTAATATATTTTTCGTATTTTAAATCGGTACATTTATTCAACTTTGTTATTCCTTTTTATATTAAATCTAATGCCACTAAAATATTTGTGATATCTTTTGTTCCTTTTATCTTAACTTCTTCTTGCGAGTTTATTTGTTTTATTCCTCTTAAATTATTTTCTTGCGTTATATTGAAAAGTTTTTGTGCCGTTATTTCTTTTTCTACTTTAAAATTTGTTCTTTGTATTCCTTTTAAAATTATTTCTTCTATTGTAGGAGTTTGTTTTGTTCCTTTTATATTTAAATTTGCTTCTAAATTCTGTCGCAAGATTCCTATAGTATTTGCGACAACTGTAAAGGAATCCTTGACAACTGCTTTTAATAATATACTCGTAAGTAGGTTAGAAGATTTTTTCGCTTTTAAGTTAAACTTCTTGACCAACTCAAATAACTTAATTCCGTTAATATTGTATTCGTAATTTTCTTTTACTGCACACTTGCCTTGTACATGAAAAAATAACTTAATGCTATATTCGTTGCTTGTACCTGCACCACCATGAAAAACTGGAGTAACTGGTGGAACTATAGTTGTTGTTAGGTCTAGGGTTCCTTTAGATATTAAGGATAATGCTTTTTTTAATCCTAATAATCCTTTGGTTATTAAATTCTGCGCTTTAAACATTAGTTCTTTATTACCTTATACGATGTCATTCGATTATTTGTATCATACACCGCTGTTAATTCGTAGATGGCTGTTATATTTGTATCGGCAGTACAATCTCCTGCTGTGGGGTATATTTTTATTGTTGCAAATGTCATGTCTCCGTTTGTATTATAAATAGGAGAAAAAATTCTGAAATTCTCTTGTCCTAATCCAACTATTCTTCTTAATATAGCATCTTGTTCTACTGTTAATCCCCCAACTGGAATCTCAGATATTGCAATTAAAATATCTTGAGAAGTGTCTTCTAATGCTAATCCTCCGAGTTCGGTATCTATTGCGTCTACTTTGTCTATTATAGTACCTGCTTTACTCTCGGTTCCTTCGCCTGTTAATTTAATGTTATATATATCGTCGTATTCGTTATATTCTACTAAAATAGTTTCCATGCCATCTTCATATCCTACAGGAGTGTTATATCGTATTCTATATTGACCTGCAGAAGTAAAGGTATAACTACATCTATAAACGGAATCTGTGCCCTCAAAATTTTCCATTGTTCCAAACGCTACTAATACATCTGTATTACTGTCAAATATATACCAATTTACAGTCTGTCCTGTTAAATGTTTTCCGTCTGCACTTAATAATGTAAGTTCGAATTTATATGCAATATCTTTATAATATATCATATTATAACCACGCTGCAGGTATTAATTCTACTTCTGTTAAATTGGGGCAAGCTCCAAAACAACTTCCTGTTCTGCTTGGTGGAATGGGTTGTTGTTCGGCATTATATATTATTGTTCCTGTGACAGTTTGTTCAGTTTCGCCTGATTCAAGTGGGTATCCCCAATTATGACCTGTTAAAGATGTGCAACCATAAAATGCTTCTACATAATTGTCTATCAATGTATTATATTTAAACAAGTCTATTGGAATTGTCGTAAGTCCAGATGCCGAAAAAATCGCTTCCACTGTGTTTAGTTGGGTACAATTTTTAAATAAATTTGCAGGTAAGGTTAACAAATTTTCACAACCCGAAAACATATCTTTTGCGGTTGTCAATGATACAAAACTTCCGAGTGGAACTATTGTGTCTAAATTGTCACAATTACGAAAACACAATAACTTAAATCCTATGTCGCCTACAAAAGAAATTAATTCTATAATATAACTTGTGATATCATAGTTTCCAGTATTGAAATATTCGCATGTTCCTGAAAGTTCTATATCGTAGGTTCCTGCTAACACATAGGTATGTATTCTATATTGGTCGTCATATGAAAGAACTGTGCTAGTATGACCATCTCCCCAACTAACAGTAAAGTTATGAAGATAGGAATTTCCTCCATCTTCTATGGGTAATTCAATTACTGTATTTGGGTCTTCTAATGTTATTCTAAATTTAAATGTATTCGAACTAACTGTCGGGCTGTAGTCTGTCCAATCAGCACTGCTTGTAGTTCCTGTTGCAAAATATGTTTTCTTTGCTGTAATATCTATATAAATATCCCCAACTTTACTTGGAGTAGAACTAGGAACCCCTGCTCCAGAAGATATTGTAGGAGAATTGCTTATCGCTTTTAAGACCATAACTCGATACCTGTTATGCCTAATCGTGTGCTAAGTCCCTGCTTTAATGTTACTGAGGGCGACCAGGATATTACCAGTTCATCAGATTTCTTTGCTTTTAATTCTTTTGGTGCTCTTATTATTTTTACTTCCGAATTTTCTACTTTAAAAACTAACTCCTTAACCTCTGCGAGAGTGTCGTTATAAACATAAAATGTAAATTCTGCAGTCTCTCCTGCAGCAACGATTCCAAGGTCAAGGTTTTGTATTGGTTCTGTAAGAGCGGGGTCCTTAAATAGTTTCATTGTTGTCTCCTAATAACTTATCAAGGAGTTTCTTTTGTTTATCCAGTATTTCTTCTGATTTTTCTTTTAAAACTCTCGCTTCTTCTAATTTATGTTCATTTGTTGTAGCTTCTTCTAAACATTCTCTTTCTATTTCTGCATTTTCTATATCATCAAATTCGATTTCTTCGGAAGGTGTTAAATGAAATAATTCTTTAATACTTGCTAAGAATCCTGTAGAAGATTTATTTACTTTCTTTACTTGGCTCCAAGCTACCCTAAAGGCATAGGTCTCGGCTGTTTTTGCATTACCTGTCTTATTTAACATATAATGGTATGCTGTATTCCATATACGCATCCATGCGCGCTGTTGATTAACAGATAACTTCTCTTTTACTGCAGGAGGAAGGTCTGTTAATTTTGTATAAGGAGCAGTAACTAAATCTACCTTCCCCGCCTCGGTTACTTCTGATGCCTTGTATTGTTTCTTTTCAATTCCCTTTTTATCTTCTGGGATGTTGTCTTTGGTTATTTTTTCAGGAGTAGAAGGATTCGGATTTTTACCTTGTGTGTCTATACCTTTATCTTCCATGTTTGTAATTATAGGAGGATACATTGTATAATCTAAACCTGATGTAGTTTCTTGTTCTCGGCGGAATGTTTCTGTATTAAAATCTACATTGCCCATAAGTTCCACGGTTGTTCTCTTTGAAACCAACCCTCGGTCATAAAGTTGTCTGACTGTATCTCTAAATTTATCGGTTTGAAAAGATTTTATGGGGCTATTACAAACATAAAGGGTATTCGAGTTATATTTTATATGGGAATCATTTTTTTCTTTTATTAAAAGAACGAGTTGTTTTATAATTCCCTTAAATCCAGCAACTCCCGATTCTGTTTCTTGCATAAATGGTTTGGGGTTAAGAATTGCTTCTCTTCTTTCACTTGATACACCCTGTACGATATCTACAAATCCTAGTCCACCTAATATATTTCTCTCGGCTTGTTCAAATAATTGTGGGTTAAATATCGTTTTTAAATCTGGAATAAGTTGCTCTATGGTTTCGTCAAAATTAACTGCTCTTGCAGGAGACTTTACTTGTTTATCACCTGCGGCAGTGTTTCGATAATCGGAAAGTAGCCCTTGAAAATCCTCAATGACCTTTGCTAAATCTTCGTTGGAATAAGATTTCTGTGAATCTTTAAATAGTTCTGCACTGCCTTTTTTAATTAACAATAAATAGGGAATTATCTGGTCCAATATTTCGGTTTCTTTATTTTTTAAAGATTCTATAATTTTCCAGTTATGATATACTCCTCGTTTTATAAGATAGGGAGTGGGATATTTATCAAACCATCGTCCAAATGGTCTGGCAAAAATAACATCTTTTTCTAATTTCGCTCCTGGGGTTTTCGGTTCTCCTATAAAATAATTATAACTGTTTAATGTTAATGCAGCGGTGTTTTCTTTATCAATGGCTTTTATACTTGAACCATCTACAAAATATAATTGGGTCGGGAATATAAAATCGGTCCCCGATACTTTTGTCCATTTAGCTATTTTAAGAACAGGAAAAGACGAGCCTTTCCAGCGTTCTTTCATATATTCTTTTGCCAATTCTGTCATTCCCATCGGAACAGTGCCACCATAGTCTATATTAACGCTATCCATCCAATCTTGAAAAAGTTCATTTAATTTTTCGTTTTGTGTCTCTATACTAAAATCAACAGAAGAACTCTCTACCAAGAAGTCAGTCAAAGTATCTACTAATCCACACACATCATCTGCTAACATAGTTTTTATAGCTACGCATTGCCCACTAAAGTCAGAAGGGACTACAATTCTTTTCATGAGCAATCCCATCATCTGCCCCAGTAATAAATTTTGGTCCATTTTACACTCCCTTAAATAGATTGTTTATTAAATTTTTGAAATACATAGAATAATAATCTCTGTTATAGTTTGCTTTTAAATTCATTATTCCCTCTTAAATAAAATTGATAAACGACGAAGTTCTTTTGACAAATAAGTGCTAAGTTCTGTATCATTTCTAAAACTTGCTTTTACTGATAAATTTATAAGATATTGATAAATACATTGTTTATATTCTATAGAAGAACACACAATTGGTTCTTTTTTAGTAACTAAATCCACAATTAATGGGTTAATAATTTTTTTCATATTCCAATTATTAACTCCTGTTCCTGCTTTTTTAGCAAGAGAAGGGGTAGCATTAAAGTCTTTCTTTAAAAAAACTGCTATTGCAAAAACTTTAAATGCGTCAAAACAGTGGTCTCCGTTATCTGACACACACGCATATACCGTCCTATTTCCAACCACTCTTGAAACAACAGCGGAAAGTTGTTTTATTAATTTATAATCGGTTGGAAGATTTATTCTGCCTTCGTATAATAATGACTTTAAATACCGAACTCCCCACTCTGACATAAATTCATTTAGGAGAACGGGTTTCCCGTCTTCTATAACAACATTGCCTTTACCGTCTTTTACAAAATCTACGCCAATTTTTTCCACTCCTGCATAACGAACCAAACCATCTGCGGGATATTTCTTTTCAATACGACGCATTATCGCCCGCCCACAGCCATCTCCGCAGTCGAGAGCGACGATGTTGGCAGACAGTTTCTGAATAAGCCAATCAAAAATATCAAACTGCTCATCGTCTTTGAGTGAATAAAGTGAAATGCGGTAAAGATAATTGTATTTATTGCCGACTTCAGAAAAAATAATTATTTCTGAACCTCCTACCCCATCCCCGATGTCGGCGGCTATAAAAAGTCTTTCGGCATTTATGGGTCGTTCTATTACGAGTGTATTTTTAAAATATTGAAACGAGTCTTTTTTTATCTCGAATGATTTAATCTCGATTTTTTTGTTGATAAAAGGTTCAATTCTGTCCATCTGAAACTCGCTGAGTCCATCGGATACGCATTCTCCTTTTACAAACACTAAATAATTTAAAGAATCCTTGCCGCCGAACTCGATTTGTCGTTTCTTGTCTTCTTCGTCGTCCCATGCAGGATTAACATACTGAGGTAAATTTATAATTTTACCTCGATTTTCTGGTGCGTTAAAACTTTTCCCTGCAGGGCTGAATTTTAGAAAATCGGTCATGCCACTACATCTATTAATGCATCCGAGTTCGCTAACTGCGTCTTTTCTTTTATCGTAGGACTCGTCGTTTTCTAGAGAATTTTCGTCGATATATAACTTAAAAAAATGCTTTCCAAAAAATTGTTTTCCTGCGTCCGAAGAAGCTACATTTTGATTTACTCCGTCAAGCAAATATCCTGCCTTAGTCTCTAAAGCATATTTTGGTGATGCACGAAACCTTTGTTTCCACATTTTTAAAATAGGATGATAATTCATAGTTCTAATAATTACGTCCAACACATCCTGTAAATGTATTGCGTCAGAACTACTGAACCCCACCCAAGTATTAGATTCTGTTAACATAGAAATTAAAATATCTAATTTCATACTACACAGACTTTTACCAAATCTCCTGCCGCCGAAATTATATATTTCCCCCGCATTAAGTTTTAATTCAAATTTTTGTTTGGGGGTTAGTCCTTTTATTTCTGTGTCTATAATGGGTTCCCCGCTTAACATTGGATGTTGATAAAGTCTTATTTCTGAAAACTTATCTGGTAAAAATTCTACTAAATTATCTAAATTACTAAATAAGTTCTCACAGAGAGCAACGGGATAGGCAAAATTAAAACAAAAATCTAATTCTGCCGAAGTTATTTTTTCGCTAATCATAGTTTGTCTTTTGTTTGGTTGTATTTCAGAACAAGAACTTAAACGGAAGGAACTAAAACAGGAACAAACTTGTCACTTTTTATTAAGTTATCTTTCGCCCATAAGGGTTGTAAATTAGTGAAGTGGCAACAACTTTGTTGGTTTGATGCTATTGGTTTGAATTCTAAATTACAAACAATACATGTTCTCATTTTGTAATTGTTAATCATTTCTAAACCATTTCTCAATTAACCAGAGAATGTACTGAGGAGAAACCCCTAATATTAATGCCGCGTCCTCTTTTGTAATTTTATTTTCTTTATATAGTTTAATTAAATGCTCATTGCAAATTATTTTATCCCGAAAAAATTTGTGTTCCTGCACTTCCCACATGTTAGGTTTAACGTGTAACATCAACATTTTTGAACAATGGGGACAAACAAAGGTTCGGCTACCTTGATTCTCTTCTTCCCACTTCTTAAATTTTTCTTTTAATTTTTGAATATAATCGAATCCGTCGCTGTTCGTTCTATCATTTAGCATCCCTAATTTTTCTTTTAGCGATAATACTTGTTCTAAATTATTATTCATATTTGCTATAAGATAGGATGGTATTATAAATTCTTTATTATCTGTTGCCGCCTTTATTTTTTTTTCGCTTATCGATGCTTTTAATTCATCCATTAAATATTCGCGATAGCATAAATCTTCGAGTAAAGAGTAGTCGGAAATATTTGTTATGCTGTATCGTTCACAATACTCATTAAATCTCTTATGGGCTATTCTCCTCTCATTTTCGCTGAGACCTATGCCTTTATACTTGTAATCTGATTTTTTTTCTTCTGCCATTATATTTTCTTTTGTTGTTTAATGGTTAATATAAACGGTTATGTCAATAAAAAAGGGGGCTTAAAAATTAGCCCTCGTATATATTTTATGCTTCGTCTTTTTCTCCTGTTAAAAATAAGAAAGTCTGATTAATCACAATATCTCCTATTCTTTGTTTCTATAATAAGTATACCTTATGAATCTTATAAAGTCAAGTCTTTTATCATTATAGTATATAATAACTTCAAACAGACCTATTCTTTAAAAATTTTACCCGAACCTTTAATTTCGGGTTCATTCAGCATTTGATACTTTATCACCCCAAACCAATTTATCAATTTTTTAGTATCTTTATCTAAACTTTCAAAATGCTTGAAAAACTCTCTTCTGCCATTTGACATTCTTCTCATTGAAACAGTCCTTATCATAATTCATTTTATTCATTATGATATAAGTATAACATATTTATAAAGTAAAGTCAAGTCTTTTGTTGAAAGAACCAAAAAGTTATATCTGGACAAAAATCTGGACAAAATGACCATATCGCCCATAAGCTCGAATTGGTTAAATCTATATATAATTATATCAATAGATTTATTATCAATTCAATAGATACTGAATCGTATCGTATAAGGAGTATTGGATATCAATTATCATTACTTTATCATTAGATATGATAGATTTGTATCATAAGATATCAATATCAATATAATATAAAAACAAAAGACTAAAAGCCTTAGAAGCCTTAGAAGCAATTTAATTTTATTCTTTTCGTATTTACTTCGTAAATACTCAAAGAATAGAGTTTGGATTTTTCTGGTATCTCCGCTTCCGCTCCGAACCAGGTTTTTCGCTAAAGCTCAAAACTCTTTTTCTATTTAAATATTCTTTTAAATATTTAATTGCTAAATATACCAAAGTCCCGTTACCAACTAATAATCCTGCTAACTTTTTATATTCCTAATCGGAATATTTAATTCGTCCTAAACGTCCGAATTAATAATTCTGTTAAAAAACCCCCCGTTCTCAATGCTTTGTGACAAGTTACAGACTCCCCAATGTTCGCTATTTAGTGAACATTACCAAAAAGTGAACATTAAATGTCCATTATTTACAAAAACCTGCTAAATACAACCCCACCCCATATCTACAATGCCTATAGATGGAGTTCCTGTTGAGCTAGAATCGATTATTATTAAAAAAGCGCCCCATATACCCATTTATCAAAATAAACCCATATTAAGCCCTTAAAACGCCACTTCTGCTAAAATACACATACTAAAACTTTATGAATATATTTCTCATAGGCACTTTAAAGCTTCTCATAAGGCTTTGAAAGGCTTTCGAGGGGGGTTCGAAGGGCTTTTAAGGCGTTTCGGCAGTATTAGGTTTTTAGGAAAAAAGAGGGTTTGAAAAAAGATATAAAAGAAAGAACGACAATGTGTTAGAAAAAGATGGTGGGGGATGGGTTGGTCGAAAAACTAACGTTTGCTAATTTTAACCCGTGGGGCTTGCTTTTTATATAACTAATTGACCTATAACGAAGTCCGTGTCCTTATAATAGTTTATTATAATCTTGAATAGGCATTTTTTAATTGAAAGATTTTTTTTTAATTTAAAAGCTTTTTTTTGTTTTTTTATTCATTAATTAATTCATTCTTTTCCTTTTGTCTTTTCCTTTTTAGCTAATCGCATTATAATCTTCTGGCATTATTTTATTATAGTATTTTATCTATTTTATTATAGTATTAGTATTTTATAAGGCTGGTGTTGTTTTATTTAATTAAGATAGTTAACTATGTTAAGAAGACAAAACTAAGCTTTTGTCTATTGCGTTTTTTTGATTATAGTGTATACTTAATATTATCAGGAGAAATAAAACGGAGGTTATAAAGCAATGTATTATTATCGACCTGAAAAAGCAAAACGACTTTATAAAAGACAAAAACCCTTAAGAGCTTTTGTCAATAGGTACGCCATTATGAGTAATACCGATAGCGATAATTTATCAGTG
>Ga0315294_10000262_pt1 | contig 56700 bp, 70 predicted proteins | sample YL17G13_40_MG_FD_203626 | JGI IMG/M metagenome (GOLD analysis project Ga0315294, IMG submission 203626) | Sediment microbial communities from Yellowstone Lake, YNP, Wyoming, USA - YL17G13_40 | ecosystem: Environmental > Aquatic > Freshwater > Lake > Sediment | place: USA: Wyoming | collected... | reverse complement strand
TTGATATGCGGCCAGCAGCCATCATAGAGCACCTTAATCTTAAGAGGCCAATCTACTCAAAGACTGCTTGTTACGGCCATTTTGGCAGGAACGACCCTGACTTCACATGGGAGAAAACTGATAAGGCTGAACTACTAAGAAAGGAAGCAGGCATTAAGAAGTAAAATAATGAGCGCTTTTAATAGGGTATATCAGCCTTCATAATTATCAGGTATCATTAGCTTGGTTGGGTCTGTTTGTTTTCCAATAACAAGGATGTTGGTTTCAGGGTCTATGCTGAAATCCCCTTCTGCTCTTCCATTTGGCAATTCCTTGTAGGGTTTTAGCCCTATGCTTATCAGCTTGGCTTCCCTCTCCTGGAGAGTTCCGTTTCTTGGGCTGATGCTCACGTTTTTTCCTATCCTTACGTTTTTATCAAAGAGAGCGTATTCTAGTCTTGAGCCTGCTCCTATGAGAGTGTAATATTCTCTTCTGGGTATGTTATTGAAGTACTCGTTCCTGTTTGCGCCCAGGAATATGCTGTTGTCTATCCTGCAGTTTTCCTCGACAAGCACCTGGTAGCCTAGAACTGAGTTAGTCACCAGGCTTCCACTGGATATTTCGTCTCCTGCACTCAGGATGCAGCCATCACATTGCGCGCCCCTGGCTATTCTTGTCGCTGGCAGGTTTCTTTTGGCTGTTTTTACCCTGTGGATAGTCAGGTCTATGGGTGTTTTTTCTCTTGTGAACTCCATGTTGCAGTCAAAGTAGTCCTTGATTTTTCCTACGTCCCGCCAGTAGCCTTCAAAGATGTGCGCATATATCTTCCCATCATTTTCCTTGATTGCAGGTATGATGTTCTTTCCAAAATCATCCCCTTGGTAGCGCAGGATGCTTTCCAGCTTGTCTTGAAAGAAGACGTAGTTGCCCATTGAGGCCAGGAAATTAAGCTTTGGGTCGTGTATTTTAAGGCGGCGCTTTGTCCTGTTTGTGAGCCTAAAGCGTTCTATTATTTCCTTGTTCTTTGGTTTTTCTGCAAAATCAATTACTTTGCCCTCCTCATTTATCATCATTATGCCAAAATCATTTACCTTGTTTTCCGGTATTGGGTTTGCAAGTATGGTTACGTCAGCGTTTGTTCCCTTGTGTTGCTTTATGGCCTCCTCGTAGTTCATGCAGTAAACGTGGTCGCCGGCAAGCACAAGCACAACCCGCGGGTCATATTTCTTTATCCTGTCCATGCTCTTTCTGACAGAGTCTGCTGTGCCTACAAAGGTGACGAAGAGGTCTTTTCCTTCCTCGTGAGGAGGAGTCACTTCCAGTTTTTTGTCTTCCCTTTCATACCCCCATATTTCTCCAAGCCCGACGTGGTTTATCAGGGACTGGGGGGCGTATTGGGGAACAATTATCACTCCGGGAATGCCTGTGTTTGAGATGTTGGTTAGGGCGTAATCTATTAGCCTGTTTTCGCCATGGATGCTAACAGCTGACTTAGTCCTGTCCCTGGTGAGAACACTCAATCGCGTTCCTCTTCCGCCTGCCATGACGAGGGCAAGTACGTAATCATCTAGAGCCATGGAGCACAAGAGCCACCACTCATTTATAAATGTTACTATTCTCTGATAGTAATTACTCAGATGGTAATATAATCTTATGGTAATAAAGGATGTAAAGAAACTCACCTGAATACAGGATGGATGTATTCCTTCTCAGCATCAGGCATCTCTGTGAAGTTCTGCTTAGGGCAGCGCTCGCACTTTATAGCTACAAAGCCTTTCTTTTTCTTATCAGGGTCAAAGCAGACACCGTTAAAACTATACATGCACATGCTAATATCACCGTACAAGCTTATTAGCCTACCTATTGTTTCCTGGCTTTTTAAACTTTGCGAAAACAAGCCCCATAAACGTTACTTTTTTATAGTAGAAGTTCCAATGAATACATTAAGAAAGGGTTTTCAGGGGTGATTGGCTCTTTGGAAGACAAAGGCTTTTTAGGCATTGATGAATCAAATCACGGCAGGTTCCCAGAAATCTTTGTTGGGGTTTACTCCCTTTATGAATGCGACACTAAACCAGCTTATTCTCTAAATGAGCCCTTGGAGATTATTAATAAGAAGAAACTGCCGAAGATAAAAAAGAAAAATGAAGGAGGAGGAAAAAAAGAAGAGGTTGCATACATCCTAGAGAAAAGAAAGTTCAAGCACATACTCCTTTTACAAGAGCACAAAGACAGGTTTGGTTTTGAAGGCGTTCGCGCGATTGCTTACGCAGAATTAATAAAAGAATTTGGAAACCTGGAATTGGTCATTATCGATAGGGAAATCGGAGACCAACTCAAAGAGAACATGTCTAAGATTCTCTATCCGCAGCGCCTCCCCCCAATAACTGCTGAATCAAATGCTGACCACAGATATTTAATAGTGAACAAGGCAGACCAGCTTGCCCGTAAACTATTTAGGTACTATCAGCCCTTTAAGAATGAGCGGGATTATGCAAAGTTCTCTGAATACTTAATAAGCCCTATGAGGAGCATTGACTACATCCCAACAATAGGATAGCTTTAGAGCAGAGAATTCTAATGCAATCACCATTTAAATTATAGAAATCAAATCTTGCTCTTCACAGCTTTCTCAGAAATAATTGCAGAGTTACCTGTCGGGTCTTCAATAATCATCTTGAGCTTTTCCTGGCCCCACATCACTCTCAGAAGTTTCTTTAGCATGTTCTTGGCCTTCTTCTTGTCCTCTTCATCCTCAGAATCATCTCTCAGCACTTCTACCTGCTTCTTAATTCTTTGCAGCACTCCTTCTATATTGGTAATGTAGCCGTTGGAAGCCTCTCCAGGCTCAATGCTGCCGATGTGAGGGATTTTTACTGTTGCATTGGATGACTTCACAACTCTTATCTTCATGTCTTCTTCTGACGATATTTCAAGAGTGTACTTGCAGGGCTCTTTCTGCTCCTCAGTCTCAACATCAGCCTTGTGATAGCCGCAGCTAGCGCAGTTCATAGAGAACAGGTAAGCCTTGCCGAAGAAAGGGATGTCAGTCTCTGCCTCGGTCAGCGTTAAGGTTTTGTTATGGCAGAACGGGCACAGCTCTCCGTTGATAACTGCAGGAGCTGCTTCTGCTTCTTCTGCTTTGCTTCTTCCTGGAATTCCCTTTTCGTTTTTCTCAGTCTTACCCTTTACCATCTGCTCTTTTCTTTGTGAAATCGCTTTTTATAGTTTATGGTAATGGAAAATACTAATTGCAAAAAACTATTTTGATTAATAGAAAAGTTTTTAAAACGTCAATTTGGAGTTTTTAAATCTTCCGCAGCGAACGCAGTGAATACTTCTGACAAATTATTTTTAGGCTATAATCAGGAAAATTTTATATACTGCTATTTTCTTCTCAACTCCCAAATGAAGATATATTTTTGCGGCTCAATATGCGGAGGCAGGGAAGATGTTGAATGGTATAATGGAATAATCTCTCACTTAAAAAAATATGGCTCTGTTCTTTCAGAAAGAGTTGGTGACTGGGATGTAGATGCTCGGAGGGAAAAAGGCCGGGAAAAGGTGATTCATGGCAGGAATTTAGACTGGCTTAGCGCTGCTGACGTGGTAGTGGCTGAGGTTTCAATGCCCAGCCTGGGGGTTGGTTATGAAATCGGCAGGGCGGTTGAGCTTGGAAAGAAAGTTCTGTGCCTTTATCGTTTACAATCCCATAAACAACTTTCTTCAATGATAAGGGGCTGCCCTGATATTGCTGTCAAGGATTACTCTACCTTGGAGGAGGCTAAATGTATTATTGACGGGTTCTTTGAGAGCTTGAACCATTCAAGATTAAAGCAAGGAGGATAAGAGCAATACAAGAAAAAATAAATCAACTTAAAAAAATAAACTCATATACTAAAGAATAACTCATATAATAAAGAATTATTCCTCTGCTCCGCCAACATCCTCTTCTTTAAGCGGGTTGGTGGCTTTGCTCCTGTAGATTGAGGCAAAGCTTGGAGTGATGACGATGTAGTCATCGCCAAAGCCAGCAATGTCTCCTTCAATGGCATCGCAGGTCTTCTTGAGCTTGTTAACAGCCCTTTTCAGCTCTACCAGGTCCTTCTCTTTCAGAGGCCTGATGTTAACGAGCGCAATGGTGTAGCCTTCTCTCAGCACATCAAGTACCGGCTTGATATCTGAGAAGTCCTGCATCACAAAAGGCCTTACAATGATTCTTGAGCTCCTTCCCTTTTCGCCTTCGGTGTTAAGCTCAACATACTCGTCCTCTGCCTTGACATGATCTTCATCATCGTAGCTGCTCTTCTTCAGCCTCTTTAGTGAAAAAAGCTTTATCATTCTAATCCCTCCTTAGTTCCTTCCTTAACCTAGGTTTTATTATAGCATTAATCCTGAATTTTTATTATCTCGTTTTATTCACAACTATATAAAGCTTTTGGTTAAAATAGTCCTCAGGCGACGTAAGGGCCGAGATCTTTCTTAAAGCCTTCAATAAGTTTGACTTGGCTCGGGTTAATTCCAAGCCTGAGGGCGAGGTAATAACTGGTTAAGTCTCCGAGTATGATGGCTGAGAAGAGTTTGCTCAGCAGCGAAGGCCCTGTTATGCCTATCTCTGTTGCGCTTATCCCTTTCCTCAGCATGATTTCCTTTGTAAGGCTCATCCTTTTCTGGGTGCGCCTGTGGTCTTCGCTGAATCTTAAAATGATTGCGTGATAGCTTCCGCGGGTGTTTGCAAAGCCCTCGACCTCATTATGGTTCAGCTCTGGAAAAACATTGTTAAAAGCCATTATCTTGCTGTTCTCATTGAACTGGCACTTCCACCTGTAGCCAACAGGCTCAAACCTTTGGCCAGTATATATCAAAGGAGTTTTGTTAATAAGCTTCTCTGAGAGTATCATGGCGTTCTTCTCAAGGAGCTGTAGCTGGTTCTTCAAATCCTCTTTGAGCTTGAGCACGTCAGTGGCTTTGCTGCTAATAAGCCTCAGCTTTTCTAGGAGCCTGAGCATTGCAAAGAACTGGGTGGTCATGGCTGCTCTTGGCTGATAGCCTGGCTGGAGAGTGATTATCGGAACCTGGGCAGCACTCGCATACTCCTCAAGCTTTCCTCCTGTTGTGACTGCTACAACTCCGCAGCCTGCTCTTCTTGCTTCCTTAAAGGCGCTAAGGCTTTCTTCTGTGTTGCCAGAGTAGGAGCAAACAATCACCAGGCTATGCTTGTCCGCCCACAAAGGCAGGTTATAATCCTGCAGGTTATGGACTGCTAGTTTTTCATCAGCAAGATAGCTTTTGAGAAGCAAGCCAGCAATGGCAGAGCCTCCCATGCCTGCAATAATGACTGCAGAGTATTTTTCTTTGAGTCTTCCAAGGTTCAGCGCTTCCACTGACTTGTAGCCAAGCTCTGCTTGCGAAGGCATGTCTAGGATGGCTTGGCGCATATTCTCAGGGTCTAGCTTGTAATAATCCTCTGGCAGATTAAGCGTTTCTCCTGGCATGAGAATAACTCCTCCTTCCTCTTTTTCTCCCTTTCCCTTTGATAACCGTATGTGGTATGGATTTTAAATAATTTGTGCTAAATTTGTGCTAAATTACAAAGAAGTTCCTTAATACTTATCTAGTATTTTTATTGGTTCTGGAAATAACACTGGTTGTGGCTTTAGGAATTCCTTAACTTTTTCTTTTGTTTCCTTTACCCAGCCTTTCTCTGGCGGGTTTGGCATCTCGGCTTTGGTTAAATATTCTGCAAAGTTAAATGGAATTAAGGACAAACCTTCCACTATTCCGCCCATTTCAACGTACTTTAATACAGAAGATGCTTTTCCTGATTTGCTGTCAAGTAAATAGTAAGATGAAAAAAATGCAATAGGAATTATTGCTAAACCACAAGCCCTCGCTACCTTGCCTAATTTTCGATGCTGACCTGTAGCTTCATTGCGTAGTTCTTCTTCTAAAGGACTTGTGTAATCAGGCCACAACAATCCACTTAAAGAGTACGCACCAAAAAATACTGACATTGCCCGTAAACCAATTAAACTAAGCCCAAATCCTCCAACAGCTATTTTATAGCTGGTTTTGACAAGATTCTTATAGCTCTTCCCTGTCAGATTTTGATAAAGCTCCCCTAGTTTACCTGCTGTTTTTATCATGCAATTATCGAACCGGGTTAATCTGCTTCCATCATCTGGATAAAACTTATCTTCTAATGACATGGTGCTGGATATTTTTTCATTCTTTATAAATTTTTCGTTTATAACTACTTATAAGTGATTAAAATATTTTAAACAAACTTTATTAACCTTGATTAAACCCTGCTTTTTCTGATGGAAATCTTTATTCGCACTTTTGGCTGCACGCTTAATCAGTCTGACAGCGAGGTCATGAGCGGCTTGCTTGTTAAGGCAGGCCACAAATTGGTTGGCAGTGTGGAAGATGCAGAGCTTGTGCTTTTCAACACCTGCACTGTCAAGGATAATCCTGAGAAGAGATTCTTCTCTGAGCTTGAGAGAGCGAGGAGCACAGGCAAAAAGGTTGTAGTGGCTGGCTGCGTCCCCCAGGCAGAGCCTGGCAATGAATTATTAAAAGGCTTTTCTGTTGTTGGTGTCAGGAACCTTGACAGGATTGTTGAGGCTGTTGAGGCAACTGCCAAGGGCAGGATTGTCCGGATGCTTGATACGAGGAATAATCCTCGCCTTAATCTTCCTAAAATAAGAAAAAACCCTGCAGTCGAGATTATCCCTTTATCATCCGGCTGTCTTGGTGAGTGCAGCTATTGCAAGACCAGGTTTGCGCGAGGCGAGCTTTTCAGTTATGATGTTTGCGCTATCAAGAAGCAGTTTGCAGAGGCCATAAAGGAAGGGGTTAAGGAGGTTTGGCTTACAAGCCAGGACACTGGCGCTTATGGCAAGGACATTGGCAAGAGCCTTCCTGAGCTGCTGGATGAGCTTCTAATGGCTAAGGGCGACTATAAGGTTCGCCTTGGCATGCTCAACCCTAATCATGCCCTGGAGTTCCTTGATGATTATGTAAGGATTCTTAAGCATCCTAACATGTTCAAGTTTGCTCACCTCCCTGTTCAGAGCGGGAGCGACAGGATTCTGAAATTAATGAACAGAAAATATGCTGTCAAGGATTTCACCAAGATTGTTAAGAAGTTAAGAAAGGAAATCCCCCTGGTGACTATTGCCACAGATATTATCTGCGGTTTCCCAGGGGAAACCGAGGAAGACTTTGAAAAAACCTGCAAATTGCTTGAGGAGTTCAGGATTCCTGTTTTGAACATTACCAAGTTCTGTCCCAGGCCAGGCACTCCTGCTGCCAGGATGAAGAGGCTGAGCACCAGGATTGTTAAGGCGAGGACGAAAATGGTTGTGGAGCTGCAGAAAAAAATAATCAACAATAAGGAGTGGCTTGGATGGCAGGGAGAGGTTATAGTTGATGAAATTGGCAAGAATAATTCTTTTGTCGGAAGGAATGAATATTACAAGCCGGTCGTGGTTAAGGCTGCTGGCTTGAAGATAGGAGATGTTTTGAAAGTAAGAGTGATTCGGGTTATGCAACATTACCTAGAAGCATTGCCGGTGTGAACCGAGCACATCATCCTCTCTCACTCACCTCGCCTTATTTTTCAGGTGGTCGCCTTCAGATACCCCTTTATGAACCTTGCCCTTGCAGGGTCTTTTCCTTCCATCTCTCCAAGGTCGATTTCAAGGGGCTCTTCGTAGTTTTCTTCCACACAAATCACCCCATTTAAACATGTAAGCTTTGCGACTTTTTCACTTTTTTTTCGCTTACAAAGAGCGTGGTGTAATTTCTAGTATTTAAATATTACGATATCATATCATACTTCATCATACTAATTTCAAAACATTTAAATACTGAACAACCCTCCCAGAATAAAGCATTTTTAAGAGGGGAGAGCTATGAAAGAGCGCGTCACATTAACCATTGAAAAAGAAATTCTGCTAAAAGTAGACCAAAGCGTGAACGGAGTTGATGTCAAGAACAGGAGCCATGCTGTAGAGCTGCTCCTCACCAAAGCATTCGGGAACAACAAGCCATCAAAAGCCATCATCCTAGCAGGAGGAAAAGGCACCAGGATGAAGCCAATGACAGACTTCATACCCAAAACCATGCTAAGAATAAACGACAAGCCAATCCTGGAGCACAACATAGAATTATTAAAAAGACACGGAGTAAAAGACATCATTATAAGCATTGGCTACAAAGGAGAGCACATCAAAGAGTACTTTGGAGACGGGAAGCAACTCGGAGTGAACATAAGCTATGTTGAGGAAAGCACTCCCATGGGAACAGCAGGCCCGCTAAACATGCTACGAGGCCAGATAAACGATACCTTCATACTCATGAACGGAGACGAGCTCAAAGACATAGACCTTGAAGACATGTTCATGTTCCACAGAAAAAACAAAGGCACAGCAACCCTTGCTCTCACAACTGTCGAAGACCCTTCAAGCTACGGAGTAGCAGTTATGAACGGCAACAAGATAATGACCTTCATAGAAAAGCCAAGCAAACAGAACGCTCCGAGCAAGCTAATAAATGCAGGGCTCTACATCCTAGAGCCAGAAGTGCTCAAGATAGTGCCGGAAGGATTCTCAATGATGGAGAACGACGTCTTCCCCAAGCTAGCAACTAATGAGAAGCTACTCGGCTACGTTTTCTCAGGCCAATGGTTTGACACAGGAACGCCAGACAAGTTCTCAAAAGCAGCAAGGGAATGGGACGGGCTTGACTGAAGTTTGAAAAGATAAAAATCATGATAACGCCTTTCCAGAGAAGAGTGTACGAGCTAGCAAAGCAAGTGCCGCGAGGAAAGGTTACAAGCTATTCTACGATTGCAAAAAAACTTAAGAGCAGCCCAAGAGCTGTTGGCCAGGCACTTCGCGTCAATCCCTTTGCTCCGGTTGTGCCTTGTCATCGTGTTGTGAAGAGCGACGGTAGCATCGGAGGATTTGGCGGCGAGGTAAAAGGCAGGAAGATAGAAGAAAAGATTAGGATGTTAAGAAGGGAAGGCGTTGAAGTAAAACAAGGCAGGATAGATAAAAAGTTTTTTATACACGCCTAACTTCTCTTTTTTTATGGAAAGCATTGATGAAACCTTGGCAAAGCATGATGTTTTGCTGAACAATATAAAGCAAAGCCTTCCCGAGCTTGAGAAGCTGTTGGGCGAGGTCTCTGACCATTGGCAATATGAAGATTCGGTTTACAGGTATTACCATCAGTCATTTAAAATATACAGGGTACAGGCCACGACCCAAAAAATCTATGCTGCCCTGGAAAACATTTCTCCGCACGAACCAAAGGAGATTCCTAATGAGTGGTTCAACAACATCATGATGCAGGGTGCTGCAGGCAAAGTTTTCAAGCTTGAGCATAACAAGGAATGGGAGAAAACCTGCCGCCCATTCCTAGAGGCATTCTTCCATGCAAAATATTTCCTTGAAATGGCTGTGAAGTACGGCAAGAGGTACAAGAATGCACCCAAAGGAAGGATTTCGTCTGGCTGGGCTGCGCTGCTTGAGATTTACAATATAAGATGATTTTCTTATAACCAGCGTTATGTTCGTTTTTACGAGTTTACATCAAAGACAATAAACAAAGCCAAAACCAAAAAACTTAACTTTAACAGAAGTGAGGAGATTATATTTCTCGAGCTTGTTTTTCGAGCTGGTAATTCCCCGAAAACTATATAAGCAAAAACTGATTTTCTTAATATGAATGGCGCAAGAAGTTAAATTATACGACCCACATCCGGGATTTGGAGGAGCCCTTCTTCCTCTGCCCAGGCCAATGAAGGAAATAGCAGATAAACTGAATGGGCAAAGTATGAGCTTAGAAAAAGCAATTGAAATGATTTCTCCAGTAGCTGAGAAAATTGGTGGGAAAGTGGCTGTTGAAGAAAAGCATAGATACATCAGATTCTGGACAAAAGACCCGCAAAGCCGCATACATTCATACAGGTTATTAAGCTACAAATAAGGGAATTCTCAATTGGATATGGCTGCTTATAGCTGTTTATTCATGAGATAATGCTCATAAGTCAGTTGCACGCCCTCTTTCAGGCTGACTTTGGATTTGTAATCAAAATCATTCTTTGCATTCTCATTAGAGGCAATCCAGAATTCAGGCTCTGACAATTTAATCTTCTGCACATTAAGAAGAGAAGCCTTTCCAGAAAGATGAGAGTAAGCATCTCCGAGGTATGAAATAAGCTTGATTGCTGGAAAAGGAATATTGACACTAAAACGCTCTTTGCCAACAGTCCTAAAAATGGTTTTGTGCAACTCCTGCCAGCTGACAGGCTCATCATTGCACACAAAGTAGGTTTTTGATATTGTTTTATCTGAGAGCGATGCCTTCAGCATACCGTCAACCAGGTCGTCAATGTAAATAATGGATGCATATTTTTTCTTATTACCTGCATAAATGTTAATCCCTGATTTTGCCATCTTGAAGATGTTCAGGAAATCAGAGTCCCAAGGGCCATAAACGCTAGCTGGACGAAGAATAGTGCATGGCAGGAAGGCGTGATAATCCTTGACAACCTGCTCCGCCATCCATTTGCTCTCGCCATAATACTCAACCGGGTTCTCTTCTTCTGATTCATCCTTGTAGTGATGCCTGTTCTTTGACGGGCCTGCTGCTGCATGAGACGAAGTAAAAACAAACCTTTTCATGTTAGGGCTTTTATTTTTCAAAGCACAAAGCAGGTTTTCAGTGGGCACAACATTGGCTGTGTAGAAATCCTTGAAACCAACTCCTTTTGTAATGCCTGCGATATGAAAAGCATAATCCACATCCTTGCAAGCCTCGCAGTCAACAAGAGTCTGAGCATCAGAATAATCAACAAGGCACTCATCAATTGAGAGAGGCTCTTTTCTTTTCAAGGCAACAATCTCTGCATCAGAGAATGGTTCTTGCTTTCTTAATGCCTTCTCGAGGTTCTTGCCAATAAATCCGCTTGAGCCTGTTAAGAGAATCTTCATGATTATAAAAAGAGAATATTATCAGTATTCCTTATCAGTCTTTCCTCTTCTTCTTTATCTTCTTTATCTCCTTCTCAAGCTTTAGCTCTTCAAGAAGCTCCTTGTACCTGTTCCTGATTGTGACTTCTGTGACTCCTGCAACATCAGCTACTTCCCTCTGAGTCCTTTTCTCGCCGTTAATCAGGGCTGCGACGTAGAGAGCAGCTGCTGCTATGCCTGTAGGCCCTCTTCCAGAAGTAAGCTCTATGCGTTGGGCTGACTCTATAATCTCAACAGCTTTGCTCTGGGTCTCTGCGCTAAGCTTAAGGCTTGAAGCGAACCTTGGAATATAATCAGAAGGATTGCTCGGCAATATCTTTATACCAAGCTCTCTGGTTATGAACCTGTAAGTCCTGCCAATCTCTTTTTTCTCAATATTAGAGGCATCTGCTAGCTCGTCAAGAGTCCTGGGCACATCATGCCTTCTGCAGGCAGCGTACAACGCTCCTGCAACTACAGACTCCATGCTCCTGCCACGAACAAGCCCTTTCTGCACTGCGAGAGTGTAGATTCTTGCTGATTCTTCCTCAACGCTGCTCGGCAGCTTTAGGTAAGAGCTCACTCTTTTCAGCTCTGACAATGCCAGCTTCAGGTTACGCTCAATTGCCGTGCTTATCCTCTGCTGCCATTTTCTTAGCCTGAAGAACTTGTTCTTAGCCTTACCCCCTAATTGATAAAGGTCAGACTTCTTGCCAACATCAGTCCCAAGGCCCTGGTCAAACTGGGTGTAGCTCATAGGAGCGCCGGTCCTGCGCATCTTGTCAGCGTTCTCGCCGTCAAACTCCCTCCATTCCTGGCCGAAGTCAACCATCTTGTCCTCAACAACCAGGCCGCAGTCCCTGCAAATGATTTCTCCCTTCTCCTTGTTCCAGAATAAGTTTATGCCGCCACACTCCGGGCACTTCTTCACCATGCTCATTATGTTCCCCCCGTTGCAAAGATTAATGCTTAAGCATGCATTGACGATAACTTTATAAAGCAGAACAAGGAATTATTTATAAAGGTTTCGCTTCTGCTCGTCTGAAAGCCTGCTCGCAGGTTTTCAGCGTCAAATATAGAAAAATATAAAAAGTTCAGAATTCAGAAACAAGGATTATTAGAAGAAAAAAATGGTGAGAAGGTCTAGGAAGATTTCAAAAAAGAGGGAACTTTCTGTTTCAGGAGCTTCTGGGCTAAGGAGGAAAGAGAAAATGGAACGAGGGCAAGTTTGGAGTGTTGATGTTTTATTGGCGGTTGTGATATTCATCTCTGTGATTCTGGTGTTCTACGTCACCATGACTTCTAAGCAGAAGGAAGGGCTTGGTGACTTGGAAGCAGAGGCAAGCGACCTCAAAGTAGCCTTGGAGCAGAACAGGGATTTCGGGTTTATACAATCAGACGGAGTGGATGATGCCAAGTTCCAGGCTTTTGTTGGAAACACTACCTATAATTATGAAACTTTGAAGAACCAGCTCGGAATCAAAGGAGAGTTCTGCGTATTCTTTGAAGACGCCGACGGGCGCATAGTATTCATTGACAACAAGCCGGGCATAGGGAATGCAAGCATCGTAATAGACGGGCATCCTTGTGGCGTGCCGCTGAGCTGAGAATTAATAATCTTTATAAACCAGCGCTTCCCTGAATTAGATTATGCTCCTGGCCTATCTAGCGCTGTTGGCAATAACCTTTCTCGGATTATTCACAGGACTATTAATCGGCTACTTCACAGAGGAGGAGCTTAAGCCAGGCATGAAGTATTTTAACATCTTCAGGCATTTATTGTTTGTTGCCATACTCGTAATCTTCTTTGTAAATAACCCGTCAATGCCTTTCATCATCTTCATAGCTTTGCTCATAATACTCTACAGCTTAAGTAGCTACAGGGAAACCCTTTACTATTACTCGCTCGCAGTCATCTTCTTCATAGCTTGGCGTTTCAACGGCTTTGCCTTGATAGCGCCGCTTATCTTTCTCTACGGCTTCCCTCTGGGCACTATCTACCTTCAGGAGCACATAAATATTAAGAAGAAAAAGAAAAAGATAATCCTAGGAGCACTAAGGCGATACATAGGCTTCCTGGCAGTAGGAGCCCTGCTTGGATTGCTAGGATTATTTATTTAAACTACAACGCGTTCTCTTTAATTTATGAGAGAGTTAATAACCAAAGATGGCAGCATCACTTTTTACAGCGAAGAATATAATGAGACTTACCACTCAGTTACTGGAGCTGTTGAGGAAGCTTTTAAGAAGTTTGTTGAGCCAACGCACATCGCAAACCTTGCAGAGTTGGGCATGGTAAGCATCCTTGACGTGTGCTTTGGGCTTGGCTATAACTCAGCAGCAGCCATTGACAAGATACTAGATGTTAATCCTGAATGCAAGATAATCATTGTCGGCTTGGAGAAAGACGAGAAAATACTGAAAGCAATCCCCGGGATTTTTTGCCTGCAAATAAAGAGTTACAACATTATCAAAGAGCTGGTCAAGAACAAGCTGGTTAATAACAATTATGAATATGATAACCATAACGTAAAAATTACTTTATTGGTCTGCGACGCCTTGGACGGGATTAAGAAGCTAAAGCTTAGGTTTGACATAATCTTTCACGACCCTTTCAGCCCTAAGAAGAATCCTGAGCTCTGGACAGAAGAGTTCTTTAAGGAATTAAGAAAACATATAAAAGAGGACGGCGTATTCACAACATATTCGTGCGCAGGACAGATAAGGAGAAACCTCAAGGCTGCTGGCTTTAGCGTTAAGGACGGTCCTTGCGTCGGGAGGAGAGCGCCGAGCACAATAGCGTTGCCCCTGTAGTATAGCGGATAGAATAAGAGCTTGCGGTACTGGGATTTTGTTCCTGGTGCAAACAGCTTTAGACCCGAGTTCGAATCTCGGCAGGGGCGTTTTTTTTCTTTTCTGCAATATTTTTATAAATACGAATTTTCTTCTCTTTCAGTATGAGATACGGTTACATGCCTGAGTTTGATGCTGACTTCTTCTCAGAGTTGAAATTTGCCAGGAAATATTTTGATTTTGTGGAATTCACAATAGAGCTTGAGCCGAGGAGGTACACTGTTGATTATATCAAAAGGACAGTGTCCTTAGCCAGAGGTTTTGAGCTCATTGGGCACCTGCACTGGGATATTGATTTGAATGACGCTTCTTCCTTTGGAAAAATAGCTTCAGCATTAAGGGTTTGCGCTAAGTTTGGGATAAGGAAAGTTATTGTTCATCCTTCGCCTAGTCCTGGTTTGGATGGCAAAATTATTGAGAAGAACAATATTTCTGCGCTTAAAAAAATACTGAAACTGGCTGATAACTACGACTTGTCCTTGCTAGTTGAGAATCTTGCTTCTGAGCCGTTTAATACGGCCAGAGGCATAAGAAGGCTGCTGGGTGTTTCACCAAGGATTGGCCTGGTCCTGGACATTGGTCATATTAATAGGGCCTTGCTTGGTGAGTTCAATAATTTTCTCAGGCTGAGCAGGCGCATCAGGCACATTCATCTGCATGACACGCGTGGCGGATATGACCACCTGTTCTTTAGCGACCTAAATAAGTTGAAGGAGCAGGTAAGTAAGATTAAGGGAGCGCCTTATGATGGCACAGTAACCCTTGAAATCTTCCAGAAGATTCAAAACAATAAATATGTGAAATTAGGGAGCCGGGAAAGAAAAAAGATTCTTCTCTCTCATCTCAAAGTGCTGAGGTCGCTCTGACTTCTTGTCATGGAATGGTTTACCTTTGAAAAAATCATACCACAGGGACCTGTAATTCTCCCACCTGCGCGGTTTAAGTTCAGAATTACGGAAGACCTCCTCGAAAAGCAGTCTTGCCCATAGGTAGTAATCAAGTTCTTTTGCTTCCGGTCTGATAATGCTCATCTGGCCAGGAGTTTGTATCTGGTACACATTAATGACTGGAAACCGGTTTATGCATTCCATAAACTTTTCTGCCTTTCGGGCTATGGTTTCAAGGTCGTCTATTCCTGCAACATAGGCATATGTGGTTTTTATCCCCAGCCCCCTTGCATATCCTAGGACCCCCCGGATATGCTCAAGGTCAAGCCTGGTTTTCTCAGGGTTCATTAGCTGATTCCTCTTGGTAAAGGCGTCAACAGCATAAATCAGGGTCATGTTGCCTAATTGACTCAGGCTTCTCAGGGCTTCCGGGCTGTTAACTTCGCAGCCAAAGTAAAGCAACTCTCCTTCAAATCCTAGAGTTGAAACCACCTCTTTTATGCGTTGCAAGTGTTCTACCACGCGCTCCTCGCTGTGGAAGAGCCCGGTAACAACAGCTATTTGGGAGAGCTTGCTTGTTTCCACTCCTTTTTTTTCAAGTCCTTCAAAAAAATTAGATATCTGCTTCTTGGAATTCAGGGCCGTGCTGTCTTTAATCACGCTGCTATCATAAAGGTCATCGTAATTGTGTACGCAAAAATCACATCCTCTGCAATTGCCGCGTCTCTGGCTGTTAAGATTAAGCTTGTCAGGGCCACGCATATAGCTGGTATCGCACGTGTCCAGCTCTATTTTGAATATCTCTCCCAAAATATCTTCTTTAAAGCTTAACCCGGATTCTGATGCCATAAAGCTTGTGTCACCTTTTTCTCGTACTGGCAATGCAAAATAGGTTATTCTTTTTTCCAGAGTGTTTATCTCTGTGAGAATTCTTGCTCTGAAGCCTGTTCTTACTTCATTGTTTGGCAGATAAACTCCTGTGCGGTTCAAGTCTATGTATCTTATTTCAGAAGGAGGGAGATGAAATCTTGAGGATAGCGCAGCATAGGCATCTTGGTCCTTCACTATCTGAATGCCGCTATCCCTGAGAATGGCTCTTTTTTCAAGCATGTTAAATAAAGAAAAGTTTAACTATTTATAAATATTACTGAAAAGTAGTAACTTAGAAGTAGTTATTCAGAAATTTGTAGAATTTCTGTTTGTCGGCAGGGGCGTTTTCTTTTGCAAAAATTTATATCTCCTTGGTTAGTAACTATTCCTTAATAGTGGGGGGTTCGTGGTGGAGGATAAAACTTTTTTACACCGCCTGATTAATTCATTTCTTTAGTTTTTTCAGGAGGGTTTCTGCATCCTTGCACCTCTGGGCTAAACCTCTATTTCTTCTCCTAGTTCCGGCATATAAACTTTGCTGTGAGTCTCCTGGCTGGCCCATTTTCCTATCTCAGCCACTGCGTCTGGGTCGCCGTGCTGGATTATCAGCTTCTTGGGATGGACCCTCCTGATTATCTCCTTAAGGTCGTTCTTGTCAGCGTGGCCTGAGAAGTCAAATTTTTCTATTTCTCCCTTCACATAAGTCCTCCAGCCCTCAAGGTAGATGTAGCCTTCCTCCATCAGGTGCCTGCCGTTGGTGCGCTTGCACTGGTAGCCTGTTAGCAGGACAGCGTTTTTTGGCTCATGCCACATCTCTTTAAGGTAGGAAAGCACAGGTCCTCCTTGGAGCATTCCGCTTGAGGTCACAAATATTCCTTGCCTGCTCATTGCCTGCTCCCTGTGCCCTTCACTGCTTACGTGTATTACCCTGCGGTTGAACATTTCATCAAGCACGCCCAGGTTGTTAACATAAGGGTCACTAATGGTTAGTATCCTGTTGGTTATTTTCTTGCACATCCCGTCAAGGTATATGGGCGCTTTGAATTTTCTTTCTGCAAGCATTATCAGGATGTCCTGCGCTCTTCCAAGGCTGAAGACAGGTATGAGCACTGAGCCTCCTCTGTTAATCACTTCCTCTATTTTGTCAAGGAATTTTTTTTTCAGCTCAGCCCTGTCAGGAAGCTCTCTTGCTCCGTAAGTGCTTTCTATTATCATCACATCAATATCGTGGTAGTCAGTGAAGGCTCCTTTCACAGTTTCTGTTGTTCTTAGCTTGGTGTCTCCTGTGTAGAGTATCTTCTTTCCTTCTGCTTCTATCAGTATCATTGCGCTTCCAGGCACATGGCCAGCATTCCTGAAAGTAAAGTTTATTTTCCTGTGTTTGTACTCCCTGTCGTATTTTACAAAGCGCACATCCTTTTCCAGCTTGTGAAGATCTGTGTTGTTGTAAGCAGGGTGCAGGTTCCTGATCCTTGCTATCTTGTGAGAGTCCTTGAGAAGCACCTTTGTAAGGACATAGGTGAGCTTTGTGCAGTAAATAGGACAGATTATATTATAGTGCTCAAACAAGGGCAGCGCTCCTGTGTGGTCAAGGTGCGCGTGGCTTATGAGCAATCCGTCAATGTCAGGCAGGTTGATGATTTTCTCAGGATAGGCAAAGCCTGCTTCCTTGAACTTTATGCCTGCGTCAAGAAGGTATCTGTCGCCTTGGGTTTGCAGCTCAATGCAGCTCCTGCCCACCTCTTTCGCAGCTCCGTGAAATACGAGCTTCATGATATTTTTCTTGGTAAGATAGTATTTAAAGCTTTTTATTAGAGCTTTGTTTGAAGAAAAATAAGAAAAGTATCCGCGCCCCGGGTTAGAGCTTTTCACTCAAATCCCGACAGATCTCGCATTCTATTGGCAGAAACGCCATACTTCATGCAATCCTAGGTTTAAGATATGTCTAAGACGCTATTCTGAACTTACCCCCAGACATCATTTATAGCCTTCGAAAATGTTACGGAAAATCCGTGGCGGGCTTTATAAATAATACTATTTATCCGAAAATGTTGCGACGAGAAAACACAAAGTATTTATATTCACAGCAATATGCTAAATTAAAAAATATGTATTTACGGAGGGTGTATAAAATGAAAAATGACAGCTTAATTCCATCAAAAGCCCAAGACATTGGAAAAATTATTGAAAGAGAGATTGCGCTACTGAACAGCCCAAAAGAAACCAGTAGCGATGCAATGAACAGAGAGTGTTCTACGATACCTTGTGCTTATTTGGGAAAAAATATTCAGAGTTTGGAGTTAGCCAGAGAATGCTCTACCATACCATGCGCATACCTAGGCTCAAAGAAGGGAACAGAAACTTCGGTAAGGGAATGCTCTATCATACCATGCGCATACTTGGGAAAAAAGTAATCCAAAAATATTTTTATTATTAGAAAACTTATAATGAGGGGATTTTAAGTGGTTCTGGATACTGTTTACTGGGAGATAACTGGCAATTGCAATCTTTCTTGCGACCATTGTTATCAAAAAGTAAGAAAAGACTATCCTCAGTTAAATTTGGACCGCAGCCTGGAAATGATTGATTGCTTTGCAGAAAATGAAATTAAAATTCTCCTACTAACTGGCGGCGAGCCTCTAATGAATTCTAATATCTTCGAGATAATAAAAAAATCCAAAAGTTACAATATTGACACTGCAGTTCTGACAAATGGCACTTTGATAAATAAGAAAAGTGCTGAGAAATTGGCAGAATCAAATCCCGATACGATTCAAATAAGCATTGACGGATTGGCTAGAAAGCACGACGCTATTAGGGGCAATAATGTTTTTAAGAGAATAGAAGCGGCCATAGATAACCTGAGGGAATTCAAGATCACCCCTTTAATGAAATTAACCATCACCGCCAACAACGCAGATGATGTGCTCGCTGTGGTAAAATACTGCCAAAAGAATGAATTGCGCTTGAACACCAGCTTGAGTATGGAAATAGGAAATACTCAGCAAAATAATATCATGATATCTCCGGAGAAGTATTTCAGACTTTTTCTGGATTTATATCATGAAAAAAAAGAGGGTTATGGTAATATTAACCTTCCAGATTTTGCTATTGAAGAATACTTGACTCATGGTAAGCCGATTTCAGCTTGTAGTGCTGCCGTAAGAGTTGCAGCGATTACAATTGACAATTATTTTCTGCCATGCCCTTTCATGAGCGGTTTAAATCTTAAAAAAGAACAAGGCGCACGATTGTTTGATAAAGAGAGCTTTTTTACCCATAATCAGAACCCTTTATTCAGATTAATGCAGAAATACAATGAAACCGAGTTCGGTTGTCCATTGAGAAAATTTCAGTACGGTGGCCAAGATTCATATTCACTGGATGCATTCAAGGAGTACATAAAAAATGAAACTTTATAAAGAAAAAGCATATTTGTACGACTTATTCATAGCAAAGACAAAGAGAGACTATGCTGTAGAAGCTAAACTTATAGCCAAACAATTAAGTGGTCTTAAAACTGTTCTGGAGTTAGGATGTGGCACTGGTCAAGCATCTTTGGAACTGAGCAGACTTGGTTTTGATGTTACCTGTTCTGATATAAATAAAGAGATTCTTAGGCTGGCAAAGCAAAAAACAATGCTTAAGTCCCAGATTCTTGACATGCGTAAATTCAAACTTAAAAAGAAGGTCGATGCTATCCTATCATTATTTAATACCTTGTCCTATAACCGAAACGAGAGCGAGCTCAGACAAAATTTGAGATCCTGCTATAATAACCTGAACAAAAAAGGAATGCTTGTGCTAGGTGTTACCAACTCTGAAATGTTGTTAAAAAAAGGCAGAGACTTTGCTAAGCTTTGGAGATTGAATGAGAAAGATTCATTAATTCAGATAGATGAATTCAAGGGAAATAAGCTGCAGCACACATTTATTATCTTTAATCTTGACACGGAAGAACTCATAATTGACAAACACACAACAGTTATTTTTCAAACTAAGAAGATAAAGCTGGCTTTAAAGCAGAATAAGTTCCAAGATATAAGAATAATTGACAGAGGTTATGACCGCTATTTTTTTGCAAAAAAATAGAAAAATGATGCCTTTTTAGGCACTAATACTTAGGAAGCAAAAACCAACAAAAGGTGACTTATAATGATTTGTTCCCCAAATGACGTTCAAAATCATTACATAGCTTACCAGCTTATCCAAGAGTGGCTGCAAAAGAAACAAAAAGAGAAGGAAAGATTTACAAATCAGGAAATCGCTGAAAAATACCTTCGTAAATGGAGTTTCTTAGAAAGACTATGCGCAGAATGTACATTTAACGATTGCACAGCAAGGTACCATGCGGCCAAAGAGTATCTTAAAGAGAATAAATACTAAGCTTGCAATGCAAATATGTTCTTAATCAGAAAGGTTTTAACACAATTCTTTAAGGCTTGTGCCCGGACTCGAGTGAAACACTCAAGTCCCTCATTCGGGATTGAAAAAACAGGTGTTTTGTCGTCGATAAAATAGAAAATAGTCCCCGCCCCCGAGCTAGAGTGTTTGGCTCAAGTCCCGACAAATAAGGCAAAAGAATGGCATAAAACATATGATTTAAGGCATACTGAGTTTAAAAATTTATTGATCGGCCATAGCGGTCACTTACTCTTGCTTCTAATAACCTTTTTAAACTAATCTTTATTCTCCATAAAAACAGGGGAAATCATGGCTATTAAGATTTTGCAGTATCACATTGAAGGATTACATTGGCGCTATCTGAAAATTGGGTGGACTGGTCTTGAAGGAATTGAAAAAATAGCAGAGGAAGCTTCTTTTAGGGGGGAAAAAGTCCTGTCAGACATTCTGGCAGTCTTTCCTAAGGCTCAATTAGTTATGGCAAAGCCAGATAATGACTTTATGGATGGCGCATACAGGTTCTATGCAGCGGGTGATGCTACGGTAAGCGTGTATATGGGCTGCATGATATTGCCAGAATTTGATAGATATTCCATAAGCGATTTAGATTTGATAATAACCCACCCGAGTGAACAAGTATGTAGAGATTTTCAAAAACAAATTGATGAATTGCTTAAATCATACTGCCCTGATGATGTTGACCCAATTTATGGACCGCATACATTCAGTTCTCAAATAATATGATAATGTTCTATCACTAATGCCGATGTGCTTCAAAAGATAAATAGTAAACTTTATATATAACATATCAATCGTTGTTGATATATGGAATCAGACCTTTATCTCTTCAAAGCTTTGGGTGAGGAAACCAAGCACAAAATACTGAAATCCTTGCTAGATGGAGAGCTGTGCGCCTGCAAAATCCCAGACATTATAGGCCGGACCCAGTCAAACTGCTCCATGCATCTTGCAAAACTATTGGAGTGGGGTCTTATTAAGCATAGAAGAGATGGAAAAATGATACTTTATTCAATAAAAGACAAAAGGGTGGCTGATGTGTTCAGGCTGCTTGAGAAAAGATGAGGCTGAAAAATGACTGAGAAACCTAAAGTGGATGCTAAGTTTGCTAAATGGAAAGGTGTCGATAGGACGGAAATAGAGTGGAATCCTACAATTGACCTTGAGGCATGTGTTGGTTGCGGCATGTGCGTTACTAGCTGCGGAAGGAGCGTGTTTGAATACGATGTAAAGAACAAAAAAGCTGTGGTTGAGCGTCCTTATAATTGCATGGTTGGATGCACTTCCTGTGAATCATGGTGCATATATGACGCAATAAGCTTCCCTGAAAAGCAATATGTCAAAGATTTAATAAAAGAAAAAAAGCTATTAACAATTGTAAAAAAAGAATTAGAGCAAAAATATGGTGGTGAAAAAAAATGAAGGAAGGATTTTTATTTTGTGTGTGCCAGGGAACTTGCCCTTCGTTTGCGAAGGAGAATGCTTATGAGATCACAAATATGGTGAGGAAGAACTTCAATGTTGAGTTCGCTGCCATTCATCCTCAGCTTTGCGCTGATGATGGCGACAGGTTCCTAAAGAATCTTCTGAAAGGAACTGATATTGATGTCTTGTATGTTGCTGGCTGTGATCCTATGATGCAGAGGAAGATGTTCAAGGAATCATTTGCCGCTGTTAGCTTTGATGAGAATAAGCTTCGGGGAGTTGATGTTAGGAATAAGACCACTGAGGAAGTCAAAGCCATGGTTAGCGAGCTAATAGATAAGACTAGGAAAGAGATGCAGAAATGACTAAAGACTGGTATCCGGTAATTGATGACAAGAAATGCAGTGGCTGCCTGACCTGCTTTAATTTCTGTCCTCACGGGGTTTTTGATGAGAAAGATGGAAAGCCAGTGGTAAAGAACAAGGAAGCGTGCGTTGATATGTGCAAGGGCTGTGGGAAGATATGCCCTGAAAAGGCAATAAAATTTCCTTAAAAATAAAGCGAGGTGATACATATGAAGAAAAATAATGTGAAGAAAAAGAAAAAATCTGAGAAAGAAGCTAGCAATAGTAGTGGATGCTCATGCGGTTGCTGCAAATAGGAGGAAATGACTGACGATTAAAATGAAAATTGAAATATTAGGAACTGGATGCCCTAAATGCAAGTTGCTTGAGGAGAACGCAAGAAAAGCCCTTGCAGAGACAGGGAAGAAAGCAGAAGTGGTAAAGGTGACTGACATCAGTAAGATTATAGAATACGGAGTGATGTCAACCCCAGCGATAGTAATTGACGGAAAAGTAAAAAGCTACGGCAGAGTAAATGTTGTTTCTGAGATAAAGAAGTGGCTATAAAATGGACTTATTCTATCCTATCCAATTATTTGCTAATTGGCTTACTTATTCAGTTTTTGGCTTAGCAAAAGAAAACATATTTGGAGGAGCAGTTAATTTCTTCATCTATGATGTCATAAAAATATTCATTCTCCTTTGCGCCATCATATTCGGCTTCGCTGTCATACGCTCTTTTCTTCCGCCAGACAAGATTAAGAAGATGCTCTCAACCAAATATGAGATTTTTGGCAATGTTCTCGCATCACTGATAGGAATTGTCACTCCATTCTGTTCTTGTTCAGCAGTTCCTTTATTCATAGGCTTTGTGGAGTCAGGAGTTCCTTTAGGAGTTACCCTATCCTACCTTATTGCAGCTCCAATGATAAATGAAGTAGCAGCAGTATTACTGCTAGGATTGTTCGGATGGAAGATAGCAGCAATCTATATTGTGTCAGGAGTTGTCATCTCAATAGTTGTTGGTTTTATTCTTGGAAAGATGAAGCTTGAGCACCAAGTCCAGGATTATGTATGGAAAATTAAGGTAAAGAATAATCTTAAAGCAGAAAAAAGAACTTGGAAAGAAAGAATGAGACTTGCATATGAAGATACTGCTGGAATCGTAAAACAAGTCTTTCCATGGGTTATTATTGGAGTGGGCATTGGCGCGTTCATTCACGGCTATGCCCCGGAAAACCTTTTGACAAAGATTGCTGGCAAAGGAAACTGGTTTGCCGTTCCAATTGCCGTATTGATTGGGGTTCCGCTTTATTCAAACGCAGCCGGGATTCTTCCAGTGGTCCAATCACTTATTGCAAAAGGACTGCCTTTAGGCACATCATTGGCATTCATGATGGCAGTCACAGCATTATCACTGCCAGAGATGATGATACTAAGAAAAGTTATGAAGACAAAACTTCTGATATTATATTTTGGCATCGTCACATTAGGGATTATCTTCACAGGCTACTTGTTTAATGCGTTAATATAGGAGGGCTAAATATGAAAAATTACAAAAACATTATGGCATTGTTAATTTTAATCACAGCGATAGCATTAGCAGGGTGCAGTTCAGAGTTGACAAATGTGCAGACACAATGTGGAGCCAATACTTGCGGCGCAGAAAACATTTCACAAGCAAATGCGGAAGTTCAGAAAGTCGAAGTCTATCATTTCCACGGCACTGCTCAGTGCTATTCATGCAAGACAGTAGGTGCTTATGCAGAAGAGACTGTAAACCTCTTTTATGCAGATGAGATTCGTTCAGGAAAGGTTGTTTTCCAATCAATAAATTATGACCTACCGGAAAACAAGGAATTGGCAACAAAATATGGCGTGGGTGGCTCATCGCTCTGGATTGGAGTTTATGATCGCCAGGGTTTCCATCCTGAACAAAACACTGATGTATGGCTTAAGATAGACAACAAGGATGAATATTTGCTCTACCTTAAGAGCGTCATAGATAAAAGGCTTGCAGGTGATTTCAGCTAAAATGAGCTTAATGACTTTCATACAGGCGATGGGAACAAGCAGCATCCCCTTAGTAGCTGCTTTTTTCTTAGGATTAATCACAGCAGTAAGCCCATGCCCTTTAGCAACTAATATCACAGCAATAGCCTACATCTCAAAAAAGATAGACGATAGCAAGCACACAATTATTGTCAGCATATTCTACACTTTCGGAAGAATGTTTACGTATATAGCATTAGCATCCCTTATCGTGTTGTTCGGAGTAAGTATTCAGCCAATATCCCTGTTCCTGCAAAGACATTGGGAGAAAATACTAGGGCCATTGCTTATACTGATAGGGCTCTTCATGCTGGACATAATCAAGATAAACCTTTTCAAGAAAAGCCAGAAACTTGATCTGCTAAAAGATAAACTGGCAAAAAAAGGGTTACTAGGAAGCTTCTTACTAGGAGTCATCTTTGCCCTGGCTTTCTGCCCAATAAGCGGAGTGCTGTTCTTCGGAATGCTCATCCCGCTGGCAATAAAAACAGGAGATGCGATACTTATACCGCTAGTGTTTGCCCTAGCCACAGGCCTGCCAGTAATAATACTATCATTCATCCTAGTGCACAGCGTTTCAAAGCTCGGAAAGGTAATGAACAAGATACAAGTATTTGAGGTATGGACCAGAAGGATTGTTGCAGCAGTATTCATCATAGTAGGCTTATACTATACATTCAGATGGCTGTTTCTATAACTGGCATAACTCGCTATAGATGCTAATATTTCTTTCAAATCCGGACTCGAGCCAAAACTTCAAGTCCGGATTGAAAAATCAGAAAAAAAGCTGTTTTATCGTAGAGAAAATGAAAATTATCCCCGCCCCCGAGCTAGATATATACACTCAAATCCTGACAAAGAAGGCATTCTATTGGCAGAAAATATATGATTTAAGGCATTCAGATTTTATAATTATTTCGGTTTATGCTATCATTCTAAAAAAAAGATAGCCCCATCCTAAGAAAACCAATGTTGGAATTGTAAACGTCAGCAGGTTATACCCTAGCTTTACAAGTTTAGCGACAAACGGGCTAAATTTTTTGAGAGCAATTATTTTGTCAATGAACATCTGGTTTACAGTAACGTTGCTCATCAAACCATGTTCTGGAAGGCACTCTTCTTGATGCTCCTTAGGAACGACATATTCAATCAGCGAAACCCCTCCACCACCATTGCAATGCAGCTGGTAAACGTAATCCTTAGAAAATTTTGGATCTTGATACCTGCAGTAGTCTACTGATGTTTTTCCATCTATACAGTAGCTGTGCCTCCTACCGTGGCCGACAAGGTACACTATTCTTATGTCCTTATTTCCCATGATTTCATCCAGCTTTTCTATGCTAACGTTATAGTAAACAGAGAACGGCTTTCCAAGCAAGCGAAGGTATCTTACGAGCAGCAATAAATCCGTGTCATAGTTAGGAGCTAACCAAAAGGATGGCTTGCGATATTCATTTTTGCCAATAACCACAACGGTTTCTACAGGAATGTTTTGGGGGATGTGGAATAGGCGAACTCGTATGACTATTTCTGTTATAAGGAAAGTGAACGCCCTTACTGGCAGCAAAAATAATATGAGGAAAATACCTATGAGCGAAGGCAAGGCAGTAAGCATCGGCAGGGCAACTGTCTTGTTAGATATTGCCCTAATTATGAAATAAACTCCTACAGAAAAGATAAGAACCCAATAAGCATATGTGTTCCAATCAGGTGCTTCTGCCACATAGCTTTTTTTCTTTTTCCTGAATAATTTTTTGATTTTGCTAAACATATCTAACACGGGTGAATCACCCATCCCATCCATAATACTGCAATATGGGTTTATAACTTTTATGAAAAGGAAACTCAGTTCCGCAAAGGTTTCTTACGATTGAACAGCACGATTTTAATTTCTTATTATGCCATCTAGATGGCAGTCTTTTCTTTGACTCAAACACCTTGTTTTGGCATACTTTAACAGGCATATCGACCTTTTACGAAGTTTGATGTCATTTGATTTAATCGTCATTTTGAGCCAGCTTAGAGCTATCTATTCATCAATGTGGCGTTCTTTTGTCAAAGTGGCTTATGTATTCTGATAGAAGTCGCATAAGAATGACTGAAATGAAGCACGGACACTCTTTCCTTTGCAATTTGAGGCTTATAACCCTGATTGGCTTCCATTTTGGAAAGATAGGGATTAAAAAAGAGGCGATTCAAGAGTCAATTTCTGCATAGCGTTCATCCCTTGAAGCCATAAGGGAAAATCAAATCCTTATCTACGTTTGCAAGGTAAAAGCCAATCAGATTGTTTAAAGAAAAGCCATTTAAACCACCAAAATTATTGTTTAGCACAAGTCATCTACGCACCCCGAAAACCCCGAAACTACTCCTTAAGCATCAATAACTCATGACAACAATCAAGTTGTTCAGCGAGTGTCCTATCATTGCTGGAGCTAGAATTTAAGACAAACGAAGATGCCTCTGCTTAGGTCAAAATGTCAGAATGAGGTTCTTTAGTGGATATGATTGGTATTCTTGTAACTAATTGGCAAAGAGATTGGCAAAACGTAGAGCTATGATAGCGCCACCAGCAATCCAAGAACAGGATGAGTCAAAGCTTGTCATTTTGTGGCAGAATCATACTATTAGTCTATCAAAATGAAGTTTTAGCCAAAACCCATCATACTGCTGACAAAGCGAAAACCCACTTCAAACAGCATAAAACAGAGAATTATCTAGACCTCAAGAAGTTAAGACAACAATCAAGTTGTTCAGCGAGTGTCCGATTATTGCTGGCAGCAGGTTCTTCTTATCAATGAGGTAGACTGCCCCAAAGATTACGCCAGAAATGTATCTAAGGTCTAAGACTCCTTTATGTGCTATTGAGAACAGCACTGACACTATGAATAGGCTTGTTGTGCTTACGGAAAACTTGGTTATCTTGTTTTCTTTCCACTTAATAACCTTGAATGCCAGCCAGGAAAAGAAGAGCAGGAAGCCTCCTAAGATTAGTCCCCTGAACATTATTTCCTCATATATAGGGCTTACTATGATTACGTTAAGAAGGCTTATGACACCTGGCTCTGGAGGAGCAAAGTTAACATTAAAGCTTAAAATATAGGCCAAGAAGCCGCCTACAAGCAATATTGGCAGAATGATGCTTGTGAAGGCATTGTTTATGCGAATCCTGAACAAGCTAAGTATCTTCTCAGTCACTCCAATCAGTTTTTTAGACTTTGGGTTCTGCTTCTTTAAGGCTGCAGCTATTCTTGACCAGTTCTTATAAAAAAGAACTACTACAATTACAAAGAGCAATCTTATTGATACATCAATGGTTGAGTTCATTTTTGCTTAAATGATTTCAATGCTAGCCTATGCTTCTCTATTAATTTCTCTGCTATCGCAGCCTTTCCCAGGTCTTTGAAAGTGTGAGAATCGGTGCTTGGTGCAAATTCCACTCCTGCTTTTTTCAATTCATCTAAGAATGTTTCCATGTCATCTCTAAAATTATCTTCATCAATTAACAATCCACAAAAAAATTCATCCCCTCTATCTCCAGAAAAGGTATCTAAGAATATGTTGTTTTTCTTGAGAAGACTTGCTAGTTGCTTTGGGTCAAAGTGCGAGAAATTTAGCTTGATATTAGGATGGGCCAATCCTACGTCGCATTTTAAGCTCTTTCTTATTTGAAGTAGCTCATCAAGAGTGCAGCCTCTTAGGGAATAATCTTCCACGTACTCAAAAAGGACGTAATCTAATTTGTTTAGCTCCTTAAAGGGAAGGCTTGCCATGTGCGGATTGAAGGGAGTTGTGTCAATTTCCAATCCGGCAAGGATTCTAATCTTATCACTGTATTTTTCATTCAGCTTCTTAATCATCTGGATATAATCAGGTATCATTCCTTCATTAACAGACTTCCCAACTTTTTCAGTTGAGAAATGGTCTGTAAAGCCGATTTCAGTCAATCCTGCCTTTATCGCCTCCTTTACCATTTCTTCTGCTTTATCACGCCCGTCTGACCACTCATATGTATGCAGGTGATAATTTCCTATGTTTTTCTTTCCTTTTTTCATTTTTTTCCCTCTCAGATTAGAATGTTGATCCCACGCTCCCACCATTAATATACCGGCCAGGAGGACCCGTCCTTCTTTTCTTATCCCCGCCGTCTTCTCCAGCGGCGTAGTCCTTTCCGAGGTCTACTTCTTCTTCGATTATTAAACCACACGTCTTGCAATAAGTTTCCCCTTTCTGGTCATCATAGCAAAATTCCTTGCCACCACACTCTAGGCATCTCTCTTTTTTTACCTTGGGTTCTTCCGAATCGCCCTTAGCTTTTATTTTTCCTCTTTTTTCAAGATTGTTCTTCTTCATGGAATGCCTCACCCGCATTATGTCTAGCAGTATCCTTGTCTGATATTAATTTCTTCTCATATTTAAGGAATTTTTTTAAATTCTTACTTTTAGTTTTCAGAGTCTCATAGCATAGCTTTTGCGCTTCCTCAAGTCTACCAACTCTCCTATACAAGTCGACCATTAGTATAGATTCTAGCTTCTTCTCCTTAGCATTTTTTTGTTTCTCTTGCCATCGTTGAATCAGCATTATTGTTCTTTCCCTACATTTCCTGGCTGCTTCGATTTTCTCATTGCTGTCACATATCCATGCTGCCTGGAGACTTAGCTGCGCTGCCTCTAAATACAAAGCATTCTTTTCAAACAATATGGAGTTGCAAAGAGCAATATTCGCCTCCTCTGGAAATTCTGGGTTGCTGAATTGGCTTTGATACTCGCTTGTGCTGATTATTTCCTTTATTCCTTTTAACTCTTTTTGCGCTTTTGATATGTCTGAGGCGCAATACTTGCAGTAACGGCAAGCTTGATTCCAATAGCCGATGGTATTGCCAAGCATTGGTGCTGGGCGACCATCCAAATCAGGGTATCCCATGGTGTTAGATGATGCAAGTACTGTTTGCGAACTGTTTCTGCCGCACATGATGCATTTCACATTATAAGGTCTGATTATAGTCATTTTTAATCCTCCCATTCATTTATTTTATTTAAAATGAGTAATTCCGCAGCCATCTGCTTGTCAACTATTGTCGCGAATTGGTGTTCCTTATAATAAGGCGCTGCAGGATCATCTCCAGGCTCGTCTTCTCCTTTAAAGCTCATATCAAATTCATCAATCTTGTCAATAGATATATTCCTTGCTATGACCAACAAAACTTCAACCATTTCATGAATAAGGCACCAGAACTCTATCAAGCGGTTTCTCTTTCCGGATTTCTGATCCTCACACTTTGAAATTCTCATATGAAGGGTTTTCCCTTTCAAATAATAGTCCCCTGCTGTTTCATATCTCTGTTCTTTATGGTTGATAAACTTTATTTGGATTTCATCAAATTCTATCATCTTAAACTCCTCCTCATGCTAGTCTGATTAGTCTCAGTGTCTTGTTTCTCAGGAAGTCCTTGGTCTGCTTTTTCATCGCTCTCAGTATCTTCTTCTTGTCTGCTTCGCTTCTCGGGTTTCCGTTGGGCTTCAGGTACGGGCAAGGAATCTCTTTTGTTTCTCCGAATTGCTTGCATACTTCAGGCCTGTCTTCATATATTGCGCAGCGCTTGTCAGGTGTGAGGAAGGCACATGTTCGGTCAAATGTTATTATTCCCACTTCGTTTCCTACTTGATAAACTACTCTGACAGGCCTTTGAAGCTTGTCTTTGTGCTTCTCATAGGTTTCCTTTAATATGAACACGAAGCTGCAGCAAAAACCGCACTTTTCCAGGCATTTGAAGTTATTGCTGCTCATTCTCCTTTAGCATCTCGCCAACTAAATCCAGGAAAAGCTTTTTGCAGATAATTTCCTCTTGGTCTTTCATATCACTCCCTCCTTCTTCAGCTTCTTCATCTTTTCTTGCAGTATCTTAATGAGTTCTGGCTGCATGTATCTATACTGGTCTGGTATGTCTAGCACAATTATCTTCTTTTTCAGGTACATGTCTGGATGTAGTAATCCTATCTCTTGCCTATGGTCTTTTTCCATAGCTATAACGACATCTGCCCATTCAAGCTGCTCCTTTGTGACTGGCTTTGCGTTGTACAAGCCTGCTGACCTGACAAAATAATCACTCATAAAAACCCTTTCAGCAGTCCTGCTCCTATTGACGTTCATGGCGCAGATGAATAGTATTTTGGTTTTCATCTTTTTACCCTTAAACGATGTCTCTTACCTCCTTTCATTCCCTTGAAGTCATGCTCGAACAGTATCACCTGAGTTTTTAGCTGCAGGATTGTTCCAAATAGCTTTTCCCTGTAAGCCAAGTCCATCGTCCCAAAGACGTGCGCGTCCATTACTAGCGGCAGGTTCTTCTGGATTGATTCCCTCTTCACCAGGATTGCCATCAATGCTGCAAAATCCCTGGAGCCTGCGCTTCGATTGTCTTCTAACAATGGCTCATTCGTCACATTCTTCCTTACCTGCTCTTCATCAATGAATATCAAGTTCGAGTTCTTTCTGAAATCATCAAGGTTTCCTTCCAGGCTTATCTTTACGCTAGGGACTTTGCCAGCGATGCTTTCCCTTAATGCATTGAACAGAATGGTTTTGCCAGAGCCATTTGACCCGCTTACCAAGTTTAGCCTGTCGCTGAACTTAAAGGCTCGCTTGCCTTTGAACAGTTTATAGCCTTTTAATTCTATTGTCTTTATTTTCATACTTTCACCTTCGTTATTTGTTCAGTTTCTCATAATTCATTCTTGTAGCCCCAGCTTCCTGGTATTGCTGGTTCTAGGAGAAGATTGCTTGTTCTCTCTTTATTTCTGCTTGGGAAGAAATCTGAAATGTTGAAGATTATGTTTTCTGTTTTTCCGTCCTTCAGCATTATCTCCAACTGGTCAAACCATTCATTCTCCTTTTTGAATAATAATTGTGACGTGAACTGCCAGTCTCGGTTTCTTATCCCGAATTTAAGTTGCAAATAAACATATTCCAGCAGTATTCCTAGTTCATGGTCCTCGGTTCCTGTTATCTTCACAATTCCGTCTTTTTCTTCAAATATATTCATTTTAAAATGCCTGATAGTTGGTATATGTATAGCTCTTTTCCTGTTTCTTTGAATAATTCTGAGCTTACTTCTTGAGATAATATTCGAGATAATGGTTTCATGTGCTGGTTTCTCTTGAAGTAATAATCAACCTCATCCTCAGTGATGAAATAACCGTTTTCTTTCAGATTATTGAGGCATAATCGTAAGATGTCTTTGGTTTCTATCCAGCAGAAAGTCTTGAAAGCAAGGATAACATCAAATTTTTCTTCAGGAGAGTAATCTTCTGCTCTTTCGCATATGAACCTGCAGTCTTTCAGCAACTCTTTTTTCTTGGCAGCCTCCAGCATTTTCTCTGATTGGTCGACTAAGGTTATGTTATTAAACCCTCTTTTAGCCAGTTCCTCCTCTACAAGTCCTGTTCCTGCACCGATGCTAAGTATACTAGCTGATTTTTTCACATTATTCCTATCCAGGAATCTTTCAATCTCATCAACATAAGGTCTGTTTTTGAGGTTGCTCTTATTGTAGGCATCATCATAAAGTTCTGAAAGTTTGTTCCAATAGATTTCCTTAAATTCAGGCGAGTCTTCTATGCTTTTCCAATTATCCTCTTGTCCTATGACATTATATTGGCTCCACGGAATGAAAAGGCTGCCCATGATACTCCTGTAAAGTATCTTAATATTATCAATGAAAACACTCAATCCTTCACCCAGCGAGGCATCTTCGGGCTGATTCTTAAGCCTTATCCAGGCAGGACAAAACAGATCGCTCTGATCGCATTCATACTCCCAGCCTGTGAATTTCCCGTTGAATTTCCAATCCTCTCTTGACAAAGGATAAAAAAGAGGATAGCCGCATATGTATAGAACCTTATCTCTGAAAGCAACTTGATTTGCATTCATTCGTATTTGTTCCTTTTTTCCACCCATAAGAATAGCTTCATTGACTATCTGTCCTGTTTTTTCATCATAATAAAAACTCATTATTCTCCCTCATCAGGTGAAAGCATGTTCTTAATGTTACAATATATTATTCCATTTCCTCTAGCAGCTCATGGACCAACTCCAGGAACAGCTTCTCGCATATTATTCTCTCTTGATTTTCCATATCACTCCCTCTTTTGTTGTGCTCCTTTCATTTTGTAATCTAAAAAATCAAGCTTAATTGATTTCCCAAGCACTTTTTCCAACTCATTAATAATCTTTTTGACCTGCTTTATTTCTTCATCCATTTCACTCACTCTTCACTTTGCTTGCCCTATACCAATTGTAGTTCGCAAACCATCTGGTCAATCTAGCCAGCCTTTCCCTAATCTCAATTACCATGATACCTAACATCCTCCTGTCCTCTTCAGGCACTGAGAAGCCGCTCCATGCTGATTCATAGAATGCCTTGTAAACTTCCCCGTAGGTTTTCATGAAATCAGTGAGGATCTCCCTAACCTCTGCAAACAGCGAAAATCCCTCAATAATACTATTGTTTTTTTCCCTTCCAATTCTCCACCGTATCTGTTGCTCCACTATCTTGTTGATGAGTTCAGGCCGCTTCCTAAGGTAGTCTGCATATATCTGAACATACTTGTTGCCTTTTCTTGGGAGCCCTTCCAACTCTCTCCATACGGCATCGCTGTTCTCAACCAGTGCTATCTCATCAAACAACTCCTGGAAATCCTTTGGAACTTTTGCTCGCTTTACCATTTTGATTTTACCTCACTCGTGCGGCTCAGGATATATATCTAGTCTCATCTTTGTCAGTAGCCTGATTCTTGGCTTTCTTTACCATTTGTATTGCTCCTTCTATGTGCTCTTTGCTTATCTTGAGCGAATTGGCTTTGGCTGCAATTCCTGCAGCATTTAGCACAACATTCTTCAGGTCTCCTCCGCTTAATCCGTCAAGGTTCATGCCTTCAATCACAAGTTCCTTGTCTCTGGCTTTTTCTGGCAGCAGTTTATCTAGTATCTTACTCGCTTCTTCTTTTGTTGGAAGCTTGAAGTCTATGTGCATGGTCAGCCTTCTCTCAAATGCAGAATCATACTTCTCAGCGAAATTAGTTGCGAAAATGCATACCCCTTCAAATCTTTCAAGCTCTTTGAGTAAAGTGTTGACTTGGCTCATCTCCCAGCTTTTTTCAAGATAGTTTCTGCTCAGGGCTATTGCATCTGCTTCATCAAAGAACAAGACTGCCTTCTTTCTTGCTGCCATCTTGAATACTTGTTGTATATGCTTCTCTGTAACTCCAATAAACATATTCTGCAGCTGATCGTAACGCACAATAAGCAACTCTTTTCCGAGCTCTTTTGCAAGACAGTGAGCTGCCAGAGTTTTTCCTGTTCCCGGAGGCCCCCTAAAGTTAAGAGTAGTTCCTTTTCCATATTCTATTATCCTTCCTACCTGCCATCTCTTCATTATCAAGTCTTTCTTCTGCTCTCTCACCATTGCTGTTCTTAGCTCTTCCTTAAGGCTTAATGGAGCTATCAAATCATTAAGGTCAAATCTTGGCTTGACTAGATAGTAAAGGCTTTCCAATTGGTCTGGAGTGTTTATCTTTGATTCTTCTTCCAATGCCATGTCCAATTGCTGATATTCGTCAGTGTATTTCTTGCCTTGAAGCTCTAGCTGGGCTTTGAATGAAACTTCATATCTTACCTTCAATGGCCTTAAAGGATTGATAATCCTGAACACTAACTTGTATCTTCTCAGTTGGCTCGACTCAAAGCATACATTATGGTTTTTGAGAATGTCTTTTAAGTCTTCTACTATAAAGTCGTCTCTTTCAAAGTCAGACATTTCATTGGTATCGTAAATCAGCTCTAGCAAAGCACAGAACTCTTTGAACTTCAAAGGATATTTCTTAAGGAACCGACCTAAGGTGCTGTCGGTTTTTCTTGTTTCTTCATAATCTTGCTGCATTTGCTCGCACCAGATTACCTGAAGCTTAACCAGATCCTTGAAATTGATTCTTTTTTCTGACATTACACGAAACTGGAGAGCTTCGTTGCTGCCATAGGTAAATCGCTTGCCATAAGCAATGTCCCTTGACACTTCCAGGTAAGAATGATAGCTCATGCTTGCACCATCCCTCTGTCAATATGAATTTTTTGTTCACACAATAACTCGTTGAACCATGTGCGCCCCTGCCTTCTACAGTAATGACTTGCTATAGCTGAAAATTCTTCAACAGGCGTCATTCTTCTGAGCTTGAAGAAACTTAATAATTCCTGCTTTGAAGTTATTTTTTTTGGCAAGAAACTATTAAGCTTTGGAAGCCTGCCGCTTTTCAAAGCGTTACTGGCTAAAAGTTTCTTGTAATCCTGCTGCGAAACATAACTTTTCATGAAGCACTCCCTCATAAAATCATCAATCGAATAGATCCTATAGATTTGATCATGAGCTGCAATAAGCATCAAATCTGTTTTTGAATAACCCCTATTTTTGAGCATGCTTTTGAACTTGGTCGAAGCATGTTTAATCCTGTAATCAATCCTTTTTCTCATAAGAGCTGTAATAGTCCTCCCTGAAGATCTTCCAAGCTCAATACTGCATGCTGTTTTGTATAAGCCAAAGTCTGCAATAACCTGCTTTAACGAGTCATAGCCTTTCATGTCAACACCCCCTCAACCTAGCCAACATAATCAGGAACTTCTGGCAGATGCACTTCAAGCTGCTGCTCGTCTTTCTTTGCTCCTTGCTGGCTCCTACGCTTCTGCAAAGTGTTCTCAATATTAATAATATCAATGACTTTTCCTTTGTCACGAATCCCTACTGTGAATACTACTGTATCATCAAGCTCTCGCTGGATATTGCACATCTTCTTTATCACATCTGTCTTGCTTATTCTGCCTGTTTTTACTCTCATTTTCAAGCCCTCCGCATTCCTACGGCTATTTAGGAATGCCTTCTTACGTTGCAAAGCAAATATTTTTCAGAACTCTGCGCGAAAATTGTCGACGAGAAAATACTATTAAGGCTTCTTTGTTTATATTGATTGTTGAACTCAGAGTATTATTTTGACAACTAATCTTTTCAAATGCTTCTTGCCAAGATATGTTTTGCAAAGCAATTGATTCAGGCATCATTCATTTACCCCCTTTTCCATCAAAAATCCCTCTGTATGCCAATCCTTTCCTGTCTTTTTTCTTGCTTAAGCCCTTAATTCTCTTATCAATCTCTTTGAGGACCTCGGTTTTGCCTTCTTTGAACTCATTCTCAATCTTCCTTTTAATCCTGAGCTTGGAATTTGCAACCTGTTTTTTTAGTGCTAGAAGTTCTTTCTTGCCTTCTGCATGGCCTACAACTATGAATAGTCCATTGATATAATTCATTATCTCTTCCAGGGCAGAATTTTTGATTATAACCTCATCAGCCTTTTTTAGAGGCATCTTTCTTAAGGCTGCTACCAATGCAGAAGTTCTTCCTATCTCAAAGGTCTTGTTCATGAGTTCAGGCTTAGAAGACGCTTTAGACATATCGCCTGTGTGGTGGAACTCTAGGTATGCCCCGCACCGTGGGCATTTGGCGTCTATCTTAATTTCCATTGTATTAACCTCAATATTTCTCCTTTAGCTTTGTTTCCATGGCTTCGTATACATTGCCTGACTTGATGGCTTCATTAACTCCCTTGAAATATTGGTATGCGAATCTCTTAGCTGTTTTTGCATCATTGCTTAGTATTACAGACTCCCTGCCCCACCTGTGCCCTCGCCACTCAATCAGGTTACCTTTGTTGTCAAGCGAAAGAGCACCGTAGCCAGAACCAAACAAAAACACCTCGTCACTGAACTTCTCCTTTAAGACTTTAAACAGGTCCTTGAACTGCTTGGTCTTGACAAATCCATCTCTCCAGGCAAATATCTCATTTAATAGCTGCCTTTTCTTGGGGATGAGCTTGTCTTCTTTCTCCCAGAGCTTCCTTGCTGCTTCTTTGGCTTTCTTCGCATTCTCCCTTTCTTTCCTTAACCTAGCGCTTTTTCTTCTGTAGTAGCTGTCGATTTCCGACTGTAATCTTTCTAAGTTTTTCCGTTGCATTTCCAATCCCTCCAGAAGCATAGTGGATTATTAACTTATTTAAATAATTTTCTCTTTTATTGATAAAATTATCTCAAAAGCGAAATATTTAAATGTAAGAGCTGCTTACTAGCTTCTTTATGCAAAATAATATAAACTCTGAAAATCTTCCTAATTCAGAAGGGGTGAGCAATAACATGGCAAGGAAGATACTCATAGCTACGCTATACCACAAGAATGCAGTGGTGACCGCGATAACCAAGCTAGGACCTGAAAAAGTCATTCTATTAATAGATAATAAGCCAGATGCTACACAGAAGAAAAGCCTTGAAGAGATAAAGGAATTTTATGCTAAGACACTGGAGATAGTTGAGGAGAAGACAGACCCCTTTGATGTTGTAGAGAACGCTAAGGTATGCGTGAAGATTATAGATAGGGAGCAGAAGGGCGGAAATATCATCTATGCCAATATCACCTCTGGCTACAAGACCAAGGCTATCGGGCTGTTGCTGGCATGCTACATCAGGCATGACTTCGTGAAGAAGATAGCATATAATCCCTATGAGGAGAAGAACATAGTCATTTACTTGCCAAGATTCAGCTTTAAGCTGAGCGAAAGCCAGAAATCAGTGCTGGAACAGCTGGACGCAGGCTGCACCAAAGCCACAGAGATCTCAGAGAAGCTCAAGATAAGCCCAGCCATGATATACAGGGCCATAGCAGAGCTAGAAGACATGGACATGGTAGAAGAAGACGACAAGAAGACGATCTGCGTTACAGACGCGGGAAAGATAGCGAGGATGTAGAAAATGAAAAAGTTCAATTTGAAAAATGAGATTATTGAGAGAAATGCTCCAGAAAAACCAGGCATTTATCATATCTATTGCTTCAATAGAAATCATCCCATAAAAATAGGAAGGCTTCTTAAAGCGGATGAAAAAGGAATCCTGTCCATTGGTTCAACTAAAAACCTAAAAAGAAGGCTAAAACAATTCGTTTATGGAAGTATAAAACATAGTGGTCATTCATCTGGCAACAGATATGGATACCTAAATCTTGCAAACAAAAGAAAATTAGGTAGCTATGAATTAAAATTCAGTTTCGAGATCAAGAAAAAGTGTGAGTTTAGGGAGAGTGAACTCCTCAGAGGATACATGGAGAAATTTGGAGAACTTCCTCCCTTAAACAATAGAGAACCTCTATACGATCATCTGAAGATATTAGGTTATGCAGAATAAAAGGTGATTTGCATGTTAGGAAAAATGAAAAATATTGATTTAAGAAACGAATGGAAAAAAGAAGAAGACTTCACTAATTGGCTTTCTCAAGAAGAAAACTTGAATATTCTTAGTGAAGAGTTGAAAATTAATATTAAGTTAATACAAACAGAAGCAAATGTCGGGTCTTATAGCGCAGACATTCTAGCAAAAGAAGATAGCCCTGGCGGATCTTCAAATATAATAATTGAAAATCAATTAGGGAAAACAGATCATGATCATCTCGGCAAGTGCATTACCTATGCATCCGGTCATGAAGCAAAAACCATAATTTGGATAGTAAAAGAAGCTAATGATGAACATAAACAGGCTATCGATTGGCTTAATCAACACACTGATGATGAAATTAATTTTTTTCTAATAAAAATTGAATTATGGCAAATAGAAGAATCTAAAAGAGCTGCAAAATTTCATATTATTGCTCAACCAAACGATTGGGCTAAAACTATAAAGAAAGCAGCTTCCACGGGTGACCTTTCAGAATTAGCAGTCAAAGAGATTGATTTTTGGAATAAATTTGTAAGTTATTGCGAGGATAAAAAAACAACATTAAAACTTGCCAAGCCACAACCATCCACGCCCGCATATTATAGCATACCTTTGGGCACTTCTGATAGATGGCTAGTGATGAAAATAAATACATATGAAAAGAAATTGCGCACAGAAATATATTTTAAAGAAAAAGACCTATTTAGTAAAATAAAAGAAACAAAAAAAGAGGACCTTGAAAAGGAATATGGTAAGAGACTTATTTGGGATGATATGCCCATAAATAAAGGTTCAGCAATAAGAGATGAAATGGAACTCAAGTTTGACAACTTAGATGAGTGGGATAAAGCATTTGAATGGTTGAAAACTAGTGCAGAAAAACTTCAGAAAATAAGTAAAGATCATTTGAATATAAAATAAAAGATGAATCTCAACCCTGAAAAACTCAAAATCATTGCATTGAACGGCAACGTCCTTGTTACTGCTAATCCCGGCATTAGCAAGACTCTCCGCTGAAAAGATATTTTTTATTTGAAAACACCGAGGCTTTGAATGGATCCTGAATTAATGCGAAGATACAAGGTATTGTTGGATTATTGTTCTGCTAGAAAGGATTCTGTCTTGAAATTTGCAGAACTCTTAGAAAAGAACACTTCCTGGCTTACTTCTCCTGCTTCGACACGCTTCCACTTGAATGAGGAGAACGGCCTATTGCAGCATTCTGTGGGGGTTACTGAAACATTGCTAAAGCTCAGAGAAGTAATTGCTCCCATGATTAGTGAAGAGAGCTGCGTAATTACTGGATTGTTTCATGATCTTGGCAAGATTGGCAATTTTGAAAAGCCAAATTATGTCAAAAATGGCAATGAATGGGAAGTGATGAAGAGGAACATGAAGTATAAGACGAATCCTGACTTAGTTTACATGGGATTAGCTCCAAGAAGCCTTTTTCTCATATCTCAACATGTCAAATTAAGCGATGAAGAGGCACAAGCCATTCTGTACCATGACGGACAATACATTGACGCTAACAAAGAAGTGGCGCATAGGGAATGCTTATTGACATTGCTCTTAGCATTCGCAGACTCGTGGCATACTACTGCGAACGAGGAAGGAAGGAAATGAACATAAAAGACGATTTAGAAAAAACATTGGCAAGAAGCATAGTAAAAATAATACAGGAACCATTACTATATTTCTCTGAAGCAGATGTCCAGCAAGAACTCTGCGACAGTATTAAAACAATAAAATCTCTTAAGAAATTGTACCCTACTGCCGTCAGAAAAGGTAAAAATTCAAAAACATCGTATAAGACTTCTGCAGTCCATAGAGAATATGGAATAGGAGATAATTCTAGAATGGACATAACAATTCTTAATCCAAAGAATATCAAATATATAGATTCGCCGAATTTGACCACTAATAACAAATATCTTAAAATTGAATATGGAATAGAGGTAGGCACTGAAAAAAGTCCAGATACTTTTACTCACTTGAAAAACGACATATCCAAGCTTAAGAAATGTAAGAAGATAGGATATTTAATTTATATATTTAAGGACATAACTCAAGCTCAGAGTGGAAGTAAGTCCAGAGATCGAACTGAAGAAAAAATTAAAAATAATTTCAAAAATGTCATTGCTGATAATTTACCTTTAAACGGCAAAATTAAAGTCATAACTGTTTTATTAAGATGTTATCGAAATCAAGTCAGAATGCGAGGAAAATGTGAAATATTTGTTGAGGGAGAATGGAAAAAGGTTAATGTGAACAATAAAAATGCAATATATTCCACAATCTTACAGGTGATGAAATGAACCTCTCTCCTGAAAAACTCAAAATCATTGCACTTGACGGCAACGTCCTCGTTACCGCAAATCCCGGCACTGGGAAGACTCTTCTTCTTGCTGGCAAATTTGTTGACTTGATTAAGAAACAAGCTGCTCTGCCCGAGGATATTCTTTGTTTGACTTTCACTAATAAGGCCAAGAAGGAGATGGAGGATCGAATCCTTAAGCTAATCGCTGAGGATAAGCTTGAGGTTGATTTATGCAAGCTTAATATTCACACTTTTCATTCTTATGCTTTGAATAATATTGAGGATGAAGATATTCTAAGCAGCAATCTTCTCAGGTATGCTATTTATCGCTACTTGCGTGAGCATGATACTTTGAATTATGGTGATGATTACCTTGTTAACACTATTATCCCAAAGATGGAGAGCCTCATTAGGTATTTGAAGAACTTCGGTGTCTTGCCAAAGGATATTGATGCTTCCAAGGCCAAGAAGTTCATCAAGGAGGATAAGCGCTTTGAAAAGGCTGACTTAGAGAACTTCCTTGATGAGTTCATAAAGATCTTTGAGTATTATGAAAAGGTCAAAGCTGGGAAAGGGATTGATTATACTGACATGCTCTTGAACTTCCTCAAGAAAAAGTCCAATGTATTCAAGTATGTATTAGTTGATGAGTTGCAGGATGTTAACAGCATAGAAGCAGACATTGCTTTGCGCTCTGGTGAGAAGTTCTTTGCTGTTGGTGATAAGAAACAAGCTATTTTCGGCTTCCAGGGAGGCTCTATTGAGAATTTCAAGAAGTTCAAGGATGCAAAGAGGACTATTCTTAGTGAGAATCACAGGAGCACTGACCAGATACTTGATTATGCCAAGGAGTTCTTTGGCTCTAAGACTGCTGAGGAAAGCCACAAGGAAGAATTAAAGGATTTGAAGAGTGTTGATGGCAAAAAGAATGATAAGCCAATTATTTACGAGCTTGAGCGTGACTTTATTCCCAGAGCTGCTTGCGCATTGGCATTGAGGATTGCTGAAACAGGAGAGCAAGTAGCTATCATCTCAAGATTTAACTATCAGATTATGAATATTTCTAAGGAATTTCAGGCAAGAGAGGTTGATCACTCAACCACTTATTTTTCTGCTTCTGTAGAAGCCAAGGAGAACATCATAACCTTCCTTAAAGGAGTGCTGAGCAATGACATGCAACTAGTGAAGAACTCTATGTTCACATCATTCTTTCCTTTATCATTGCAAGAATCATTTGATCTTAACAAGAAGAAAGAATTAACCTTAGAAGAGATTTATACTGCTTGCCCTTATTTTAAGAAGCTCAGGGAAGCTGTTAAGACTACTGAAGACATTAATTTGCTTTTCAAGGATAAAATCTTTCCAATAGCCATAAGTTATGGACAAGATTATCTTTTAGCTGCTCTTTCTGTTCAGCAAGCATGTAATGAAGCTATAAGAGTGCTAGATGACAAGACAATTGCTAATTTAGCTGTTTATTTGACTTCTTCTGACATGATGGCTAATGAGTCAGATGTTGAGAAGCAGATAATCGTAACGACTGTTCATAAGGCTAAAGGAAGGCAATTTGATAATGTAATCTATGTTCCAGGCAAGCCTCAAGATCAATCCAACTTCCAAGATGCGGTTGTGAAAGCTATTCTGAAGTCAAAAGGGTTTGATGCAGAGGAAGAGCTTGAAGAAGAAGGATTAAGAGTTGATTTTGTGGCCTTTACAAGGGCAAAGAAGAAGCTTCACATCATAACAGACAAGCCCAAAGGATATGTGAATGATTTTGCTGACACTGGAAGCATTGAATTAGGCGAGGAAGAATCCTTAGAGTTATCTGATCTTAAGAAAAGAGCGTATGCTTTGTTTGTGAATAAGAATTATGAGGAAGCTAAAAGATTGCTTGAAACTAAACAGGTATGGCTTAAGAGCTTTGTAAAGAATCATTTTGATGGATTAGAGCACATATCCTTCTCCAGGATGAAAGAAAAAGCTTATGATTACCTTGTTGAGAGCATCTTGAAGATACAAGAGCCGACCGAGGCCACTAATCTAGGCAGTTATGTTCATGATGTTGCTGAGAAGATACTTAGAAATGAAGAATACTCGTTGGATGAGAAAGCCAAGCCATACGTTGAGAACCTGAAAGAAATGATAGCAGGGATAAAAGCTGTTTATCCAGAAGTAGTTGCTGTTGAGGAAGACATAAATGACGTCCCAATATGCGACATAATAGACACAAAAGACAATCTGCCATTCAAAGGAATTATAGACGCAGTATTCAAGAAAAATGATAATTATTTGATAGTTGACTGGAAGACAAGTGCTTCTGACAATTACAGCGCAGAATACAGGCAGCAACTATCAGTCTACCAAAGGATTTACGCACTCAAGCACAAGATACTGCTTGAGAAAATAAAAGTTGCAATAGGTTACGTTGGACTAAGGAAAAGGATTAATGACGGCATAATAAGAAAAGACCTTGATGACAAGCAGCCAGCAGGAACAGCCTTCGGAACAATCACTAAGAAGCTGCAGAAATTCCTAAGCTGGAAAGCAGATGTTAACAAGTTCTTTGCTGACCTGATAGAAGAAGAAACTGATGATGTTTTGTGGAGAAGCGTGATAGAGCAGTGGGGGAAGGAGAAATAATTTAAAAATATCAAAAGAAGAAAATTCAATAATAAATAAATGAAGTGAGGTTTACATGGCAGACCCAACAACAGAATTGGCAAAAGAATTTCTTGAATTTCAAGGGTATATAGTCAAAAAAGAGTCCAAATTCATTAAAAATAAAGAATTAAAGGGCACCGCCGGAGATATTGATATTATTGCTATCAGTTCTAAAGGAGTTGATCTAGGAGAGTTTAAACTAAAGCGGGAGATTGTAGCAGAAGTTAAAAGCTGGAAGGTTATGACAAAAGAACAATTCAATGAAATATATGATGATAAATTTAAGTATATCAATAATTACAAGATTTCTTGGAGACAAGAACAGTTAAAGAAATATTTTTCTAGCAAGAAATTTGACAGAATCCTATTTTGTGGCGCTACAACTGATGAAGTATATGAATATGCCTTAAAAAAAGGAGTTAGAATAATTACTTCGGGATTTATAATAAAAAAACTTTGCGATATATTTACAGAGAGTGGCAAAAGGACTTATTATCCCGAAGCATACAACTTTGACCTGATAAGAACCATTATCGATTATCTTCTTCATTCTCACAAATTTAAAGATAAATTGACATTAAAAGATTTTATTTGGATAAAGCCTGATGAAGAACCGCAATATAGGAATAAATTTAATAAGTTAAACGGTGAGTTCATGGCTGATTTCTTATATTACGATAATGAAAACCTAATCTCGTTAATGAGAGAAGATCCTGAATGGTTTTTGAATGAAATCCTAAATATTTGGGAGAAAAAAAACAAGAAGCAGCTTATAAAAAGGCTTCAGAAAAAGCTTAAGAAATTATCATAATCATGAGCAATAATTATTTTTAGCAAAATGAAAACCTGCCTATTTTGCGGTATGGAAATAGATGATTCGGATGATTGGTGTATTTATTGTGGTAATCCAGACATAAGCGATGAGGAGGGTTCTGATGACTCCGGAACAGAAGAATAGATTTTTACAGAAGCTCGGGAATGATGTCTCTGAGAAGCTTTGGGACTTGTTGATTATGCACTTGGTTGGTGTTGAGGATAAAATCAGCACTTCTCATTCAGAGGACCCTGTCATTAGGAAGAGGCTGCTTTCTATCCTTGACAAGGCTGTTGTTGATATTCAGGCAGGAATCAATCATTATAACCAGCTGCAATACTGGCGCTTCTTGATATTGACTTGCAATCATATCTTAAGGTATGATCCTAAGCGTAAAGACCTGAAGGACTTGAAGAAGTCTGTTATTGAGGCTTATACTGCTTCTGACCCTGATGAGAGCTTCATGATACCATTGGATTACCAGATAAATGAGGTTAGGATTACTTATGATACTTCTTACATGGTGACTTCACTGATAGGCAAGCTAATAAGCCTGGGAGAATGGGCTAAGGCGCTTTACTGTGTGCATACAGTTCGCTTGATTGAGCCTGACAACCCTAATCTTGAAGCCTGGGATGCTGAGATAAGGAAGCATTTGCCTAAGGCTGAGCCTGGTGAAATCTCTTTTGAAGAGCCTAAAGGAATGCTTCTTCTCCTTGACGCTAATGTGGCCTTGTCAAAGATTCAGAGGGATGTGGAAGGCTACAAGATAACCCCTCTGGAAGCATTCAATACAGAAAAGCTGGGCAACAATAATAAGTTTGGAATAACGCCCACAATAGCTGCTGAAGTAGAAGAGCACTTGAAATACGAGCTGGCTTACCATAAGAAGCAGATAGAAAAGAACAACCTGAGATTTGACTATAGAACTATTGAGAAGACCCTCAATAAGAGATGCACTGACATGATAGCAAAGTACGGAGCAAAAGCAGAAGCAAAACAGGCAGACATTGAACGTATAAAGGAGTTTTACAGGAAATACATCCTGGCACTGGAAAACATAACCATTGAGAAGATTGAGAAGAAAAACATAAGCAAGAAGCTAAGAAAGCTGTCACAGAGGGAATGCTTCCTGCCAGAAGAAGGAGACATGAAATTGCTGGCAGAAGCCATAAACCTGCAAAAAACAGGGCAGAACATAGGAATAATCACGAAAGACAAAGACTTAGTGGAGTTTGCGAAGCCATTATTTGAGGAGTTTGGAGTGAAAATTTATTCTCACTAAATCAGAGGTGGACAAAATGAGTTTACATCGAGAGGAAGAGTGGGTTTTCCCTATAAAGTCAGGAAATTTGAATCCGGAAAAGAAAAAGAAAGTGAGAGCCTGTTTGTTAGTTTTAAAAGAGGCAGGTAAACCATTAGTTATGACGGTGATCAGCAGACAAATGAAAGACTGGGGTTTTAAAAACTTCGACAGAGGAAAAGGGTTTTATGATTTAAACAATTCGTTAGCTGATTTAGGTCTTGTGAAGAAGACTAAAATAGAAGGCGAAATAGAAACCTTTGAAATAACACAGGCAGGAATAAAATACCTGGGAGCAGGAGATAGTAACAAATTATGAATCACTACTGATCAACAGGAATTTTGATACTTTTCAGCTAAAAGGCATTAAATCATATGCAATAAGCCATTAAAAGAGGGTTTAACTACTATAGTGGTTATCAGCCATTATATCCAGAGATTTGATAGGAAAGAAGGCAAAAGAAGAGAAAATGGCCGAAATAATGACCGGATAGTAATGATCCTGATTTTGAATGTTCAAAAAGAGGGTTCGAATAAACAAAATCATTAACTATATAAAGGTAGTAACACTCTCTCGAGGAGAGAAAGACACCCAGTTCACAAGGGAGGAAACATGGCTGAATTTGTTTCAAATGAAGAATTTGAGAAGAAATTTGATGAATTGCTAAAAGCGTCTGCGGAAGTAGCTATCGGAAGCGCTTATCTGGATGAACGTGGGCTAAAGTTACTTACCAATTATCTGAAAAAAGTCAGCGAAATTGTGAACAAAAGAATAAGAATCCTGCTCAGCGACAAATTTCATGAAGCAAAAGAAACTCGAAAAAGAATTTTGGATGAACTAAATAGTTTGCCTAATGTGGACGTAAGAATTTATTGTAAGGAGGAATCTAGGTTTCATGCTAAATTATACATCTTTTCCACTAAACATGAGGTGAATATTCTAAGCGGATCTTATAATATGACTGGAGCTGCTACAAAAGATAATCGTGAAGCGGGTTATTTGGTGTCAGGCAAAGAAGAAGATCCTTCAATTAAGGAAGCCATGAAATTTTTTAAGCAAAACTGGGAACAAAGCATGGAATGCAAAGAATTTATGGAGAAAGAAGCCAAGGAACCCGACCCCAAATTCAAGAAAGGCGACAGAGTATATGTTATTGCAAAACCTGGCAAGAGAGGAATCGTTGATGGTGAGCCGATCCAGGTTAAACAGTCGTTTCTCTACCAAGTATTCTTTTCAGTCGATGAAACAGCAAATTACAAGGAAGAGCAATTAGCATTTATGAAGAAGGAAGAAAAAAGTGAAATAATTACTCAAATGCTGAATGACCAATTTGCGTTAGCTCCCAACTTCTTACAAGCACTTACGCTAATAAAATTAGCCCATCCATTGACGGATAACCTATATGCTTTTATGGCATCCAGGACGGATTTTAATGCCTATCAATTCAAACCGGTTTTGAAATTCTTGAAGTCGCCTTTCCAAAGAATACTCATTGCGGATGAAGTTGGTGTGGGAAAGACTATTGAAGCAGGCATTATCTATACTGAGCTTAAAGCGAGAAAAGAACTGGAAAATGTATTGATAGTCTGTCCTAAAGCCCTTATGCGTAAATGGCGTGATGAAATGGAAAGCCGATTTGATGAATATTTCGAGATTATAACTTCTGATAGGTTGAAAAATATTTTTCGGGAGCTTTCCAGAGGAAAAGAGCTGATAAACTTCAGAGGAATATGTTCATTACAATTATTGAGAGCAGAGGGATACTTAGAAAAAATGAGAGAGCTATCATTACATTTTGATCTAGTTATCGTTGATGAAGCGCACCATATGAGGAATAGAGGGAACAGTTTTAATTTAGGATTATATTTATCATATGCTTCTGACGGAATGGTATTTTTAACAGCCACACCAATGCATTTAGGTACCGAAGACTTCTATAACCTTATACATCTGTTGTTGCCAGAGGAATTTAAAAATTTCAGTTATTTTCATAATTTAATCGAACCAAATCAATATCTTAATTCAGCGTCTTCTCTGCTAAAAATTGAGAAAACATCCCCTACAGAAGTATTGGATGTGCTAAAGAAGGTTGAGAATACAGCTGTTAGTGAGCGATTTATCAATAACCCGGAATATTTGTTAATTAAAAATTCTTTAGAATCTAGCTCAAAGCTAGATTTAGGGACTAGATTAGAACTTCAGAACAAAATTAATAATTTGAATCCACTGTCAACAATCTACACTAGAACTAGGAAAAGTGAAGTGATGGAGCAACCCATCATTAGAGAGCCATACTACATTAATGTCAGTTACTCTAAAGAAGAAAAATCATTTTATGATTTAGCTATCGAATATGCGACATATAAGTTCACACAAAGAAATCTAGGAAGTTCACAAGGAGTCGGTTTCGCCACAATCATGATTCAAAGGCAAGTGGCGAGTTGTATACCTGCCATGATTGGTTACTTAAAAGAACTGTTGAAAAATAAGAAGACGCTAGAACTGAGTTCCGATGATGACTACATTGCTGAAGACTCCTTGATTGAAGATGAAGAGTCAACCGAAAAGTTAGACAAGAAAGAAATAGCTTTTATTGAGCAAATACTTGCACTAGGTGAAAAAATAGGAGATAGGGATAGCAAATTCGATAAATTTATTGAAACAGTGGATAAATTATTGAAACAAAAAGATGTTACGAGAATAATGACTTTCTCTTACTTCAAGAAGACTTTGCAATACTTGAAAGAAAAACTAACAGAGAAAGGCTATAGAGTGGGCTTAATACACGGGGACATAAAAGACTTAGAGGAAAGAGAAAGAATTACGGAGCAGTTAAGAGATGGAGAAATTGATATTTTACTATCTTCAGAGGTCGCTGGAGAAGGTTTAGATTTTGAGTTCTGTAACTGCATGATAAACTATGATTTACCTTGGAATCCCATGAAAATAGAACAGAGAATAGGAAGATTGGATAGGTATGGGCAAAAAAGCCCTAAAATACTAATTTACAATTTGTCTGTTGAGGACACCGTAGAATTTAGAATTTTTGGCAGGCTATATCAGAGGATTCAGCTAATTGAGAAATATGTGGGAGAACTCGGAGGGATACTTGGTAAAGAGATCAGAGATTTAAGAAATTTGGTCGTGTCTACAAAACTTTCAACTGAAGAGGAAGAAGAGAAGATTGAGCAAATTGGAAGGGTTATTGAGCAGAAAAAAATAGAGTTAAAGGAATTTGAAAAGGAAAGGGCTAAATTTATGGGCCAAGATGATTATTTTACGCAGGAAATAACGAAAATAAAAGATCAGAACAAGTTTATTTCTAGTGATGAAATAAAGAATTTTGTTAATTTGTTCCTTAAAGAAAACTTTCCAAGCGTTAAGTTAACCCCTGATGATAATGAAAGATACTCATTAAAAGCAGATAGTGACTTCATGGGATTTCTTGAGAAGGAGAAAAGAAATTTGCCAGAACTTAAAAAAAGAGAATTGAGAGGATTTATCAAGAAACTCGAAGCAGGGGATGTTTCGTTAACCTTTGAAAGTGCTTCCGCCAGGTATAATAAACGGATAGAGTTTATCACTCTGAGACACCCCTTCGTCAAAAGCATAGTATCCTGTCTCAAGGACAGCTCAATAAATAATGTGGGCAAAATCACTATAAAAGATGATAAAAATATCGGAGATTATGTTTTCTTTACATATATCATGAAAACAAATGCAGCTAAAACCATGTTAGAAATGCACACCTGCGTAATCGACATCGAAACACTTGAAGTTAATAAAGAACTCTCACAAAAATTCAATAGCATAATCATTCAATCCGAATCTACATCTAAACAAGATACTAAAAAAAGATTGCCAAAAGATGTCATTTTTGCAGCTGAAAGAAAAGCATTAGAATATATAACATCCATCCAAGATGAAGCTGAAGAAGAAATAAAGCAAGCTAATGATTTTCTAATAGACTCACAAATAGAGAGTCAAAAAGCTTTATTTAACTACAAGATTCAAAGTGCCGAGAAGAGAATAAGTGAAGATGCTAATGAAAGAATTATCAAGATGAAAAAATCAGAGATAGAACGACTAAAAGAGCAATTAAAGGAAAAAATAGATGCCTTAGAGAAAAAGAGGCTTATTGATATTAGTTTCAATGCTGTAGCTGGAGGAATATTACACATAAAAAAATAAGAAAAAATGACATCCAATTATAAAGATATTGAAGAAGAGAATATAAAAAGATACGGAACTGATGATTGGTACGTAGATGTCTTAAGCAATATGTACTCTGATAAAACTCATTTTATTTTTGAATTAATTCAAAATGCGGATGATGCCTTCGCAGAAGAAGTAACCATTAAATTATTTAAAGATAGAATTGAGTTTATCCACAACGGCAAGAAATTATTTGATGAGGAAAATGTCAGAGGAATCTGTGGTTTAGGAAAAGGAACAAAAAGAGATAGTTTAACACAGATAGGTAAATTCGGGTTAGGTTTTAAATCAGTATATGCTTACACTGATGAACCAATAATTTATTCTGGAGATGAAGCATTCAAAATTGTAAAATTTGTAAGACCTAATCGGATTGAACCTTTGACTGGGCTTAACAAAAATCTCACTTATTTTAAATTACCGTTCAAAGAGAACATAGATAAGAATACTGCATTTAAAGAGATTGGAGTTAAAATCATAAATCTTAGTCTCAGAACACTCTTGTTTCTAAGAAATGTTAAGTCTATCAACTGGTCAATTGAGGGAGATGTCCCTCTGAGTGGAAAATATGAGAAACAGTTACTTGTGAACACTACGTTTAACAATACATATTGCCTTTCTTCCAACAATAAAAAAGAATATTGGCTAATTTTCAAAGAACCTGTAGATCGTTCAAAACTTAAGGAAAATGGTAATAATGACACACTTTATGTTGAAGCTGCTTTTCAAATAGAATTGGATGAGAGCAATAAAATTAAGTCATTTCTTTCCACTGAGGAAACGCCTTTGGTAGTATTTTTTCCTACTGCAAAAGAAACTCATTTAAAATTTTTAGTGCAAGGCCCGTATAGAACAACTCATAATCGAGAGAACATCCCTCCCGATGATGCTTGGAATAGGGATCTCATACGGTTAACCGCTGAGCTAATCAAAAAAACAATTCTTGAGTTTAAAAATAAGAACGTGCTTGACTCTAATCTCTTGGAAATCTTTCCAATTGATAAAACGTTATTTCAAGAAAACAGCATGTTTCTTCCGTTCTATGATACTGTTAAGAAACTAATACTATCTGGTGAAGAAATTCTTCCAGCATTAAAAGGGTATGTTGGATGTAATAATGCCCTCATAGCGAGAGGAGAAGGATTAAAGGAATTGCTTGATTCTTCTCAGTTATCCGATCTATTTGACGAAGAGAATATGAAGTGGCTGCACCCCTCAATTACGTTAGATAGAACTCGCTTACTATGGGATTACCTAACTAAAGAAATTGAAATTGAGGTCATTACACCCGAAAAATTCATATCTGCGATTAGCGAAGAGTTCATGGAGAAGCAAACGGACGAATGGATAATAAATTTATATTGCTTTGGAAAAAAACAATATTCACTAACAAAGGAAGGGGCTTTTAATCATAAGCCGATTCTCAGATTAGAGAATAATCAACATAAAAATCCGTTTGATGAAGAAGACTCTGTTCAGGTTTATCTGCCGTCAAATTCATACATGGATTCATTTTTTGACATAGTCAAAAAGAGCTTAATTCAAAACGCTGAAGCAAAATCATTCTTGAAAGAATTGGGCCTTAGAGAGGGTAATAAGATTTTATCATTTAGAAAAGCCATATTGCCAAGATATAGAGAAATTGAAGTTAAAGTTAAAGAAAGCGATAATGAAAAACATGTTAAAATGCTTAAGCTTTTAATGGAAAGTGAACCTTCTGAAGAGTTGAATGAGCTAATTTCAGGTATAAAGGAATTGCCGTTTTTCATAGGCGTCAACATTAGCTTGAATAAAAGTAAATTCTGCAAACCAAAGAATCTTTACATAGGCAAAGATTATACTAATTCTGATGAACTGAATCTCTATTTTGATGGAAATCCATCTATTTATTTTCTATCACAATCCTATAATTCTATATTATCATTAGAAAATTTAAAGAGGCTTGGTTGTAATGACAAAATCATAGTAGAGTATAAAGAGCCTGATTGGAATGGATATGTGAAAGTAAAAGATTATTGGGGGCGCCATAAGAGAGGATTAGATGGCTTTGATCCTGATTGCAGCATTGAGGGACTCAGCTTCGCAATCGAACATATAACAATTGAAAAAGCTAGAATAATATGGACATATCTAAAAAAATATGTAAAATCTATAAAAGGAACTGTTGAATCATCACGTTATACAACATTCAGCTCTTCTGAAAAGAAAACAGCTAACTCTTCCATGGGTCACATAATAACTACTAATGCCTGGTTACCTGACAAAGATGGCAATTTTCACAAACCGGCAGAATTATCCTTAGAAGAAATTCATAATTCCCTCGATAAGAATAGTGATGATGCAAAATCATTAGCTAATAAGATTATGAAGAGTGCAAAAATTGAAGAAGTAATCGGCAAATTGCCTGATGACGAAAAAGAGGAGTATAAGATATTCAAGTCATTAAGAGAAGTATTGACTATTGATGAGATGCTTGAAATCATCAAAAAAAAGACAGAACCACCGAAAAAACACCCTGAAAAAACTTACGAAGAGGAACTCGAAAAAGATTTCTCACCTATAATACAAGAAGATTCTGGAGATGTATTTTTTCCCACGATTACAAAAGAGAGCTTACCTCAAGAAGAAAGAGAAGGTAAAAACGAAGAGGAGATACAACAAGCAATAGCTGAGAAAGAAAGCCAGGAAGAAAAAAGACTTACTGAAATTACAAGAACACCAATCACCATTTCTAATGATGTGAAAAATTCTTTAATCCAAGAATATGATGGTAAATGCCAAATTTGCTTTGAAAGAATATTGGATCGAAAAAATAGCCCTCATTTGAGCATGTGCAGAATCGTTGTTCCTAGCCAAAGTAACCTAGGTATCTCGGATGAAAGTAATATGCTTGCTCTATGCCCCAACTGTCATTTACGATTCAAATTAAAAACATGGAACTTTCTTAGTGATGGAGTTCAATCCAGGAATCCGGACTTTAATAACAGCGACAAAAAGGAAATTGATGACCGAGAATATATTAGAATAAAGATCATATTGGCTGGAAAAGAAAGGTTTATACACTATAAAAAAGATCATTTTGATAAGTTCAGGCAGCTATGCAAGGAACACTAATAGTAACATGTAATACTGCTAGACACCGGACATTTTCGAAATTCTTTCGTGCTGCACTGGACATGTAGGCGTCAGACTTATAAACAAGAATCTCCTAAGGATTCATATATTTAGCTTCACTCAAATCGTTGTTTATTTTAAAGACATGAAGAGTGCCGTAATGATGAAATGAAAAAGAATAATTTATAAAGAAAAAGGAGGTTACCTATTTAAAGATGAATAAGATAAATGAAGTGGACTTGAATAAAATCCATTGTATGGATTGTATGGATGGATTTAAGAAAATTCCGGATAGAAGTGTACATCTTTTATTAACGGATCCACCCTACGGGATAAGCAGAGAATTAAATTGTAAAGGACAAAGATTAGGAACAACTGCAAAACTTAATTTTAACTTCGGGGAGTGGGACAAGTTAAATCATAATTGGATTGAAGAAGCTCTTAAAAAAACAAATGGATGGGCAATTATATTTTGTGCAAAAAGAGATATTGGAAAATATTGGGGGTTATTAGAAAAAGAGGGATTCATTGCTATTGACTCCTTGGTTTGGCAGAAACCGGATCCTGTTCCTTTAAACGGAAAATCAAAATTTTTAAATGCATGGGAGGCAGCAATAGTCGGAAAGCGAAATGGTGCTTTTTGGAATGGTTATTGTACTCACAACATCATCAAGTGTCAAGCACCAAAGGGCAAGGATAGAATCCATCCAACACAGAAACCTTTAAAACTAATACAGGAATTAATAAAACTTACAACTAAAGAAGATGATACTATTTTAGACCCTTTTATTGGAAGCGGAACTACTGCTGTCGGGGCCAAGTTATTGGGTCGAAACTTTATTGGTTTTGAGATTGACCCTAAATATTGTAAGATGGCAGAGGAGAGGCTTAATAAGACTGAAAAATCTTTATCAAAATTTATGTAAAGTTGATTTCCGCTGCGTTAATATCTTCTAAATCTCCATGGGAAAGTGAAACTTGTAATCTTCTTAAACCACCCCTTTGAGAATATCTTTCTGCTTTATCTTTTAGTTTTTCCCTAAGTTTTTCTACTGCCTTATGTGGATTAACCTCAAAGATTTTAACAACTTCCATTTTTTCCTTATCTACAACAGCCAGAATCACCGCTTTCTCTTTCTCATATTTGTTTAAGACATTTTCAGAAATATCTTGGAAATTCCAAGAAAATGTTTTTGATACTTTATATTCGTAAAAATTACCTGCGTCATCAATAGCATCATGCCCTGCTTGTTCAGATAAAACTTGATGATTTAATTTTAATGAAACTAAAAGTTCCCAAAACTTATTACTGGTTAATATTTGAGTAACTCCTGTTATTTTCTCTATTTGATTTGCAATTTCATAAATTTTTATTAACCAATTATAATATAATCCATTTTTGTTTATGTCTCTTACTTTCGTCTTTGATAACTTGAGATCTGTTTCTAATTGAACAGCTGAAAAGTTAATCATTTTTCTTTTATTAACATGACCTTTAGGTTTTCTTTGTAATAATTCTTCAGTTCTATATTTGAGATAATCTGAACATGCTTTTCCATCAACTTCAATGTACCAATCTAATTTTGGCGGAAAAGAGGTGTCGTCTATATGAGCAAAAACAGCACTCTTAATATTTCTTAAACCCTCTATGGTAGTCTCTGAATAATCATTAAAGGTCCAACTATGGTTTCCGCTTGTTTCTTTGAAATGTTTATACTCAAATTCATTGCCGCTTTCATCTTTTGCGTCTTTGGATCCAGAATGTCCAGGAATTAAAATATGATTTAACTCATTAGCAATAAGTATCTCAAATATTTTACTATTTGAGTAAATATCGTTAACTCCATATTTTTTTAGAAAAAAATCCTGTATTTCCTTTAATTCAAGAAGTAATTTATGAAGCCTTATTTTTTGAACACTATTTGCTGCCATTTTTCTTGTCAAACTCCTTTAATGTTTCTTCTCCTAAAGCGGATACCTTGTAAGTTATTGTTCTAGAATTAGAGGTCACTTTCTCTATAAGCTGTTTTTCGTAAAGGTCGTTTAATATTCTACTTAATGATGATTTATGTATGACTAATTTTCTTGAGATATTTGTCGGAATGTCAGGTGAAGATTTAAGTAGTCTCATTACCTTAATTCTATATTCTCCATCATGCAACCAATTTATTAAAGCCAAATCAATCATAGTTCACATTAAATTACCAAAAGATTTAAATATGATTAACATTTAGTTAACATGATAAATAAACATATTTAAATAAAAAGGTTGTTACGGTTGTTAATAAGATGGAAAATACGATAATAAAGGGAGATGCGATAGAAATTCTTAAAAGAATACCTGATGCTTCAGTTGATCATTGCATAACTGATCCTCCTTATAATATTTCAGGATATGACAACAAAAAAGAGATAGGATGGTTAAAATCAAATAAACATTGGGTTTCTGATAAGAAGTTCAATAAAATTGATGAGAAGTGGGACACTTATTCAAACGGTAATTACGAAAAATTTACAAAAGAATGGCTACAAGAAATAATTAGGATTGTTAAACCTAATGGGAATATAATCGTATTCGGAAGCTATCATAACATCTACAAATTAGGATATATTCTACAAAACCTTGACAGGAAAATTATAAACTCTGTGGTTTGGTTTAAACGAAATGCTTTTCCGAATATAACTCAAAGAATGCTTTGTGAAAGCACAGAACATATTATTTGGGCTGTTAATAACACTCAAAAACATGCTAAAAACTGGATTTTTAATTATAATGAATTAAAAAGAATAAACGGTGGAAAACAAATGCGAAATGTTTGGGATATTCCTATGACACCAATTTCCGAGAAGAAATTAGGAAAACATCCCTCACAGAAACCTATTGAACTAATTGAAAGACTTGTTTTAGCGTCAACGAATGAAAAAGAGCTTATTATTGATCCATTTGTGGGTAGTGGAACATTACCTGTTGTTGCTAAAATGCATGGAAGAAAGTTCATAGGAATAGATAATAATGAAGAATTTGTAAATTTAAGTAATAAGAGATTATCTCTGGTTTCTAAAAAAGAAAAACTAAGTAAATTTTTATGAATAGAGAAGTAATTAATCCTCCATCTCCTTCTCCCACTCCTTCATTAAGTCTTTGAAGCCGTTTTTGCCTTTCTTCTTTAGCGTGATTTGTGCTCTTATCATGGCTTCTGTCTGCCTGTCCATGCGGGATTTCATCTTCTTTAATTCCTCGCTCATCTCTTCCTGGAATGCGTAGCTCTTGGCTGCCTGCTCTGTGGTTAACGGTGATCCGCAGCTCTGGCAGTAACTGGCTTTTGGCTCATTAATTGCCTTGCACCTGGGGCATTTGATATTCTTGAGCGGCTCTTTTTTCTCCTCGTCTTCCATTCCATAATGCTTCCTTGCCCTTTGCAAAACTCCGTCAATGTCCAGTCTTCCGTAGGTGTTTGAGTAATAAGCTATGCTGTGGCCGTGCCTGTTGGCAGCAAGCTCTTCTGGCACATTGTCTTTCTTGTCAAGGACACAGCTGGAATGCCTTAATATATAGAAGTCAGACGGCTTCTTCAGCCCTGATTTCTCCATCATGAAATCAATCCTTAGCTGCAGTGTACGATAATTATACCTGATAATATTCGCCTTGTTCTCTGCAGCGCTCTTCCTCATATTCTCCAGGACCCAGAGAGGATCATCCTTCTTCTTGGTTGGATGATTATCATACCATCTTAGGAAATATGGCACTGCCCTATGCATCCATACATCCCTGGCATCTGTCTTGCCTTTCACAGAAAAAATTACGAACTCTCCTTTTATGCTCACATCACCATAATTCAAATCGATAAACTCTGACGGCCTGAATCCGCAGTCCAGCTGTGTTAGTAATACTGCCTGCATCTGGATGCTTTGGCTTTGCTGAGCAACAAGTAATCCTTCCTCCCAGGTTAGCATGTCTTTAGGCTTTAATGAGCGCCTCTGGGCGGATTTTGGAGTGTTCTTGATGTCTTTGAACCCTTTAGGTTTTTCGCCATCATTTAGCCACCTTACAAAGCATAGGCTTACGTTGACAACTGTGCTGTAATATGAATCGCTTAGCTCGTTCCTGAGCTTTTTGAACAAAGGATTGATGACATCAGGGTCATGCATCTCTTTTTCTATGTCATGGACTCTTTCAATCATTTTTCCTATTTGCCTGCAGAAAATGTTTTCCCTTGCAGGGCTCACTTTGTATGCTTCAAGAAATCTTTTCAGCGCTTCCTTATTCCTGCTGCTAATCTTAGGATTGCTGAGCAGCGCTTTCTTTGCTACTGCTCCTATGTGTGCGTAATCTACTATTGGCATAAGAAAAAGTGTATAATAACTACTATTTAAATATTGTGCCGGACTTGAGTGTGAATATCAATCCCCGCCCCCGGACTTGAATTCCCCAAGCCTCGCAATGCTTTCTTAGTTCGGAGAGTTTTGCAAAGCAAACACCCTCCTTAAGTTCGACAAAAGCCTAACTGGCTTTTGGCGTCCCAAAAAGCGTAGCTTTTTGCTATTTACCTTAAGGCTTGCTTGCAAGGCTTAATAGAAACAAGCAAATCTGTGATTTCCAAAAATATGATTTTTGGACTCACAAATCCTAGATTTGTGATTTGCGGTTCCTAAAAAGCTTTGCTTTTTAGAAAACTATTTAAATCTTTAATATTTTATTTGGCTGAGAAGAAAATCTTTCATATTTCTTAGTTATATAAATCGAAAAATATATAAATAGAAATATCGTTCGTAATGGTTATAACAAAAGAAATAAATATTTATAATCTTTGATTTCAATAAAAAAATGGTTAGAGGGGTGGCTGAAAGGATGAAGCAAAAAATTTTCAAATTTTTTGCACATAAAATTACTTGGGAGGTAATTTTATGAAGCAGAAAAAAATCTTCAATGTTTTCTTCAGGGAGAAGCCTGCCATGATGCTTGTCAACCTCCTGAACAGCAACAACAGCATCTATGCCTCAAACCTTGCCAAGCTGGTTGACTGCACCTACAGCCACGTCGTCAAGATACTGCAGGAGATGCAAAAAGCAGGGCTGGTTACTTTTGAGAAGCAAGGCAGATTAAAGGTTCTGACCTTAA
>Ga0315294_10000261_pt1 | contig 56815 bp, 78 predicted proteins | sample YL17G13_40_MG_FD_203626 | JGI IMG/M metagenome (GOLD analysis project Ga0315294, IMG submission 203626) | Sediment microbial communities from Yellowstone Lake, YNP, Wyoming, USA - YL17G13_40 | ecosystem: Environmental > Aquatic > Freshwater > Lake > Sediment | place: USA: Wyoming | collected... | reverse complement strand
TCCGATTTATTTAATCCCACAATCTTTTTTATTGCTTCAGAAAGAGTTAAACTCTCATCATACTCTTTCCCAACTTTCTTAACTAACCCATCAGATAGAGAGATATCATCTTCTATTAATTTAACAAACTCTGTTATTTTATTAAAATCATCAGATAACGTAACAATATCTTCTACTGTCATTAGTAACGTCATTAGTTTACTAAAATTATCAGATAATAGTCCTGAATCTTCTACCAATCGAATAAATATAACTACCCGGCTAAAGTTGTCTGAAAGAATTACAGAGTCTGATTTGCTTAGTAATATAGATTTAATAAACTCCTCTGTTAGTAGAATATTATCTTGTTTAATAAGATGTGTATTTTTTGTAATTAAATCTGATAGAGATATGGTATCATCAAGACTTAAAGTGCCTGCTAAACCATACCAAATAACATCAGAATTAACAAAAGTAATATCTTCAGTGTTTTTAAAATTTACATCGGCCATTAAACTTTCCTCTCATTAGTTATACATTTCCAGATAGCTTCAATTTCTGCACTTAAATAATGTATAATGCTATATAGCATAACATAAATTACAGCAAGTATTACTACCAACAGAACAAGGAAATTTAATGCAAACATTATATTTTTACCTACATAAACTCTCTATTAATTTCATACTTCTGATACACTCTGTAAATACTTTGTCCTTACATTTCTTCTAATATTTTTGTTAGTTCTTTCATATTGTACCCTCATAGTAACCAAGTACATCACTTGGGTTTAAGATGGCTTCATTGCTAGTCTTTTCATTAACAAATCTAAACTTAAGACACGATACTGCATTATATGTTTTGTCTGTCTGAACTTCTGCACCCCAACCCAGATCAAACTGAAAATACCATGGAATTATTTTGATGACAATACTAACGAACGGAATCGGAATATAGTGCTTAACCGACACGGCGAACTGCAAAAAGAACATGCTATTGCAAAACTTCGTGTACCATTTGTTGAACAGTCGTAGATCGAAGAAAGTCCATTTGCCATTTTCATAAACAAGTTTATGATCGCCCATAGGTATACTCCAACTATTAAAAGGAGAACTAACGCGATTGAAAGTGATATAACCACAGCGTAAATTAAAAATCGAATAAGCATTAACACCCCTTATAATAAAAGGAAAATAAGTATCTCTTAATACCTCTGCAGGGTTACGGCAAAAGTCTTCCATGCTGGTTGACTTACCAAAAATATAAGTGTCAAACCAACCCCATTTTCTACACCACGTTATCAAATTAATAAACCAAACATATTCCCAGAGTTTCACATTACCCCCTTTTTTTTCGTCAATATCAAATACGCTTCGTCAAGCCAAATTTTATAAAAGTATATGGTTCCTAAAGTTACCCCCAAGATTAAAGCTATTGGCAATACAGTAAGACCTATGGCAATTACTAAAAGTTTTTTCAAGATTTTCATTATCATTTTAGTTCCCTCTTTATGTCGTCAATTGAAAAAATAAAATAAAAATCGATTCCTTGAATTATCGTCTTAATTATGAAATCGCCCTCGTTAATACATACCCATCCTAAACTTGTCAAACATTTATACCGCGTTTCTCCATCTTCAAAAACCACTGGACTTATGATGCAGTCAAATGGCGATTGCTCCTTTAACGTCCATCTCCACGTCACTGCCGAGGCCGTTAGACCATAAACCTGTACCTTGCCTACGGGCCTCATATCACCCACCATTCAAACATTGCATCCATAAATCACCTCTAAGCTTTGAAAACATAAATTCGTTTTTTACCTTCTGGAACTGACCCACAATCTACATGCAGCCAATCAATCCCACCTTCCAATCTATATATTAAACTCAATAAAGGATTGTCCTGATCAGCCAATATCTGTTGCCGTGCTTCTTCTGCTGTATGATTAGCAACATCGAGATCAAATGCCATTCCTTTTCTGTGGTAACTTCCTTTTGCCCCAACAGCACACCAATAAGGTCGATAACCGCGAAAAGAAAATTGCCCTGCTTGTAACCAATTGTTGCAAATTAATGTCATTCCAAAAAACTCTCTCAGGTTATCCAACATTGTTAAGGAATCAGGTGGGAAACGTTGCCAGCATGTATATCCAAACTGCTGAAAAGTTTTTCGATCAACAAGTTCCTCTAACTTAAACCACTTCATGTTTCAGTCCTTTCTTTATGGTGATTATTGTAATCTTCGTTTCTAACTTCACACTTTGTAATGTGTATTTCTAAATCCTTCTGGGTTAAAGCAATATTTTGTTGGGTAGATATTACTTTACCATTTGTAATAGCCACATGCTCCGCTAACTTATCAATACTTTCTTTTATCTCCTTGGAGGCTTGTCTAGACTCTTCTCGATTATATTTTATATCCACTGTTATCCCATCAACTACCCGCTTGCCTAGATACGCTATTGTACCAAGCATTACACCATTAAAAAGTATATTTCCTACAACAAAATTTTCCATGATGTTTATCTCCAATCTGATCAGTAATTAATTACTCCGCTTTATCTTTAGCTAACCAATACACAACCCTTGCCATATTTTTTACTATTACTCTCATAGCTACTATGGTACTTGCGTTATCGATAGAAGTACTAATTTCACTCCATGAAGGTAAATTAGTACTTATATCCTTTGCTTTTTGAGCAATTCTTTCTTGCTCTGCAAGTATCGCTGCTTGTGCCGCTGCTTGCTCTGCATCATAGGTATCAATTTTACTTTGCGTTTTATCGGTAACAACATAAGTGGTCTGTACTTCTCTTTTTATCTCATTAACCACAAAGCTAGGAATTGATATATGATGTATTCTAGGATCATATGTTCCTTCCCATTGTTTATCGAGATATAGACCTGCCTGCAAATAAACAGAATCGTTACAATCGTAAGCAAAAGAAACATTTCCAAAACTTCTTGGTCTTCCTACATGCTCACAAGCCACTCCATTTTTTACCACCCAAAAGCTACTCATAATTTAATCCTCCCTCTAAGTATTTCTCATTTACAATTTAGCAAAAATATGAACCAATGATGATGCTGCTACAACAGTTGTTGTAACTACTCCTAAACAATAAGCTGCAAAATACTCTGTATCTGAATATCCTACCGCAAAGAAGATATTCCCAAAACTCAGAGGTTTTCCAATATTTTCACAGGCAGTTCCATTTTTTACCATCCAAAAGCTGCTCATTATTATCCTTTCGTACTATTAGGTCAATTAATATCTCATAGCAAACATTATTTTGTGTTTTTAAAACATCTTCTAACTGCTCACTGGAAATTAATTTATTTTTCAACATAAGTTCCCATTTGGATTCTAAGTTATAAATCCACTTAACTACTTCAAAATCTACATCCAATAATAGACCTAATTTACTTTCTTTACCATTATTAGCTAGATCATTTAAATTTCTTTGCTTATTAAACATCGCTAATGTAAATGGAGTAATTGTTCTAACATGTGTACAATCATGCATAAAATTGTCGTGCCTTGGATGAGGAACTTTAATGGTAATTAATGCCTCCTTTTTACATACTCGATAAAGTTCTTTCATAAAGTGAAAGAAGTCTGTTGTTGTTTCCCCCACATGTTCAAGAACATGGTCAAGCAGAACTTCTTCAATACTATCGCTTTTCCATAGCCAATCATCTTTGTCTAATTTTAAAATTATATCTGGTAAACAAAGACAATTGCTATCAACATTCACCCATCCTTCTAATTTGTTAAAACCACACCCTAAATTTAATTTCATAAATCTCCTCTATAATAATTGTATAGCCATATTATATGCTGCATTATAACAACTATCAGGAATAATATTCCATGATGTTAAAGCTCCTATTTGTATTGGAGATGACCTACTTATCAATGTTCCATCTCCAAGTTGTCCCTTGTTATTAAGCCCCCATGCCCAAATAGTTCCATTTGTTTTAAGAGCTAAGACCGAATATCTTCCAGCAAAAACATCATTCCATTCTGTCAAAGCTCCAATTTGAATGGGAGATGACTTCTTAACTACAGTACTATTACCTAATTCTCCATTTGTATTTAAACCCCATGACCACAATGTACCGTTCGTCTTAATTGCTACCGTATGACTATATCCGGCTGAAACTTTTCTCCAAGTTGTTAATGCTCCTATTTGTATCGGGGAAGATTTGTTGACTACAGTACCATCTCCTAATTCTCCATTTGCATTACTCCCCCATGCCCATAACGTACCATCTGTTTTAATTGCTAAAGATGCTAAACTACTTGTTGCTTGACTCCAAGTTGTTAAAGCTCCAATTTGAATAGGAGAGGACTTGTCTATAATAGTTCCATCTCCAAGTTGTCCTAATATGTTATTACCCCATGCCCAGAGTGTATTGTCTGTCTTAATTCCTATTGTAGATATACTACATGTAATTTTACTCCAAGTTGTTAAAGCTCCAATTTGAATAGGAGAGGACTTGTCTATAATAGTTCCATCTCCAAGTTGCCCAGAAGAGTTATAGCCCCATGCCCAGAGTGTATTGTCTGTTTTAATTCCTAAAACAGAAGTACTAACAGTAATTTTACTCCAAGTTGTTAAAGCCCCAATTTGAATAGGGGATGATTTATCAACTACAGTACTATCGCCTAATTCTCCATAATAATTTCTTCCCCATGTCCATAATGTTCCATCTATCTTTATTGCTGCACTATTATATTCACTAACACCAATCTTTTTCCAGTTTGTAAGATTGCCTGCTTGAACTGGAGCAGGTCTATCAACAATTGTCCCATCTCCAAGTTGCCCATATGTATTTTCTCCCCATGACCAGAGCCTATACCCTAATGGTGCTACTGAAGGAGTTGATCTAATTCCAAAAAGATCAAGATATCCCCCTGCAATTCCTATCCATGTCGTTAAAGCCCCTATTTGTATTGGGGAAGATTTTGAAACTACGGCACCGTCTCCTAGCTGCCCACTCGTTCCCAATCCCCATGACCAAATGGTTCCATCGGTTTGTAATCCTAAGGAATGGTAATCACCAGCAATAACTTTATACCACGAAGTCAAAGCTCCAATTTGCACAGGGGAAGATTTCTGAACTACGGTGCCATCTCCCAACTGCCCGTTTGTATTTAAACCCCATGTCCATAATGTTCCATCTATTTTAGTTGCTACCGTATGACTTCTTCCTTGAGAAATTTGATTCCAAGTTGTTAATGCTCCTATTTTTACAGGAGAGGATCTTTTGAGTATTGTCCCGTCTCCAAGTTGTCCGTTTGTGTTATTACCCCATGCCCATAACGTACCATCTTTTTGAATAGCATGTACTACATCATTAGCACTAACCGATAAAGTATCCCAAGTTGTTAAAGCCCCTATTTGTATTGGGGAAGATTTTGAAACGATTGTGCTATCACCAATTCCTCCTATAGCTCCATTGCCCCATGCCCAAATAGTTCCATTTGTTTTAATTGCATAAGTATTCCCACCAGTATTTGTAACGGTAGTAGCCCAAGTTGTTAAAGCCCCTATTTGAATAGGAGATGATTTATCAACGATTGTTTCATCTCCAAGTTGCCCATTTATATTGTACCCCCATGTCCATAATGTTCCATCTATCTTTATTGCTGCACTGCTACCGCCAGTGCCAGCTACTCCTCCCGCAGAAATTATATTCCAAGTTGACAATGCTCCAATTTGAATAGGAGAAGACCTACTAATAATAGTACCATCTCCCAACTCTCCATAAGGGTTATAGCCCCATGACCAGAGAGTTCCATCTGTTTTAATTGCAAGAACGTGATATAGACTACTTACAATTTTTGCCCACGTTGTCAAAGTACCAACTTGAATTGGCGAAGATTTCTTAGTATATGCACCATCACCCAATTCTCCTTCTGTTCCACTTCCCCATGACCAGAGAGTTCTTCCTATTAAAGGATCAGGCGGTGCTTTCTTTATTCCTAATAATAATTTTACTGACATATTAATCCTCGTATTGTTTCAATATGCTTTGCATAACCATTGTACTGATCTTTGTTAAAAATAATTACATCTTGATACCATTTCTCTTTAGATGTCCAGACATAATAAGGTGCAAGGGGTGTGAGTAAATAAACTCTTTTCCCCATTCCCGCCGCCGCATGTACAATAGAGGTACATGAACTAACCACGCAATCAAGATTAGCAATTATTCCCAAAGTATCATCCCAGCTATCAAGCTGTAAATCTGTTTCACCTTTTTGCAAATTAAATAATTCTATCTTATCATCTTTCAACGAAAACATTAAATCTTTAGGAATACCTCTTATCTGCTCCCATTCATAAGAGGTGTTCCCATGCCAACAGATTCCCACTTTCTTTTTATCTGAAATTATTTTATGCTTCTCAATATATTCTGGTTTTGCAAATAAATAAACTTCATTAGGTATCTCCTTAAATAATGCAGCAGAAGCCATGCCCGGGATATAATAGTCAAACTCAATACTATTATTAATATCACTAAAATTCTTGCCACCATTAACACTGTCAGCACCCTTTCTACATTTGGCTAAATGCCCTAATATGCTATGCAAGGACTCACTTACATAGAGAATTGGGGTTCCATCATATTTTTTAATCAGAGATGCATAACGCGAAGCAATTATCTCATCTCCTAAACCACCCTCACCGATTATAGCTATTTTATTTCCTTTAATCTTTTCTAAACTAGGTAATCGAACCCCCTTGAAATCTGTATAATCAGAGCCAAAGAATCCCTCTTGTCGGCCTACTTCTAAGTCAGCAAATCCTTCATAAGTTTCTCCAGCCTTTATTCTGTCCCAAGCGCAATTAAAAATTAGTCTTTTTTCATTCGGAATTTCTCTCTTTAGTCGTTCCACGATTGGGACATATTTTTCAGCATTACTCGTTAATGTATAGAGAACTTGTAAATCTAATAAATAGTTAACTCTGTCTGGAGCTAACTCACAACTTCTTAATAATACTCTTTCAGCCTCTTCAAACTGTTCAGTAAAAGTTAAAGCTTTCCCTAAATTTAACCAGCCCTCGGCGTCATCAACAAACATAGTCAAATGAATGGACTGATATTCTATCGCGCGTAGAAAATTACGCTTTATAAAAAACTCTCTTGCTATGTCATTGTAAACCGACTTCATACTAAACTCCCCCAAAGATTTCTATAATCAGAATATAATGGCAAACTTTTTTCATCTTGCAAATGGTAAGCTAGAGTTGGAATTGGTGAAAAACAAATTGCCCCCTCTTCTATTCCCCATATCTTATTAATAGTACTATCTTCATCAACAGTGGGATCAATATCATAATTTGCAAACTTTTTAAAAACTGAGAAAAACTTAACGAGTAAATTTATCGATATGAAATTGGTTCCTGTAGTATGCTTAATGGTTCTCCAATATCTCTTTTCTCCATTTACTATAAACGAAGGATACAAAGATGATTCTTTATATCGATCATTACAATCCATTGGGAATAAAGCTACTTCTTTATTTAAGTTGTAAAGTGCCTTATAATAAAAACCTAACATCTCGTTAATTGCAGAACGTTCGTGTAAATAGTCATCTTCCACAAAATAAATTAGATTTGGGCAATTGCTCTTTGCATAATTATAAACTGAATGCAAACTTGCACTATTCCCAGTCCATTCTAATGGAATAAAAACATCAGCATTGTCTTTTAATATCTTTACAATTTCTAAACTAGAATGATCGTCAATGATTGTTAACTTGATTTGATGTTTCTTTTCAACTTCAATAGATTGTTTCAAAGACCGCAGACAACGCAACAGAATATCCTCTTTAGAATGAAGTCTATCTCCTCCATGGACTTGAGCCTCTTTCCTGCTGCATGTTCTTAATATAATATCTAGCATTAGAAGTTTTGCCCCACAATTGTACCAATCCAAGTTGTTCCTGCATCCCAAGTATAAAATATAAAAGAATCTTTTTTTCCATTCGTGCTAGTTAATGTAGGTGCTGTTGCTGCTGGCCACAACACCGTTACACCTTGAAACGACCATGTAATTGATCGTGGAGTGCCATCACAAGTTAGCTCTAAAACAAAGGCATAAAAATTCCCTGCAGTAGGAATATTAGTAACTGTAAAAGATGTTATTGCCGCATTGAGAGAAACGGCAAACATATTCCCTACTGAACAGTCAATTGTTAACACTCCTGTTACTATCTCCGGAGCAGTTTTAATTTCCTGCGTTAGAATTAAATTTCCAACACTATTAAAATTCTGATTATTTATTATTCCTATTCCATAAGTTAACTTGGCCATTTTATTTCTCCTTAATTCTTATGCTGTTGTCACATTAATCGCACTGATAGTAGCCCACTTACTATTAGTATAAAGCAGAGTTACAGTTGCACCCAATGCCGCCATTGTTATAGTTGTAAATCCCATTCCTCCACCAGCAGGTGTTATCACATCTGAATGCCCGGCTGACGTTAAAGTCTTTAACACAATAATTTTTTGTTGTCCCTCAACCCCATTTGCTAAAGTCAAAACAGTACCAACACCATCAGTGACTACATGAGTGATTGCAGTAAGAATACTAATTGCTCCAGCGGACGAAACTATGTCTGGGGTATCAAGTAATGTGATATGTCCTCGTAATGCTGTTTCTGTAATGGTCGAAGAACCCAAGATAACTTGATGTGCTTTAGTGGCATTAACTCTATTCCCGATGGAAATTGAATCAATAATATTTACAGAGTTTGTAAGTTTTCCAGCAAAATCTTGTGACCCGCAGAAAGTAAATGTATGCGCTGCCCCAATACCTGCTGATTCATAATTGATTGAGCCGCCACCGTAAGTCGCTTCAAGTTCAAAAGTGTTTGCACTTTGGTTGGTGACAAAATAATGTGTGGCTGTTGTCAATCCACCAATGGATGTGCCCCCACCATTCAGATAATAAAGATTGTAACCATTGCTGAATCCATGTGTAGCTGAAGTGATAGTTAATTTTCCACCAACATTGCTGACCGCTGTTGCTGTATCTATCGTGATCGGAGTTCCACCAATCCCAACTGTAATTGCTTTTGCGGCATCGGTTGCATAAGTCATTATAGTGGAAGAAGTTATCGAAAATTGATATCTAGATGTTGTTACCAATCCAGTTGGTGGTGTTCCTGCTGTTGTTGTAAAATATAGATTAACCATTTTACCAGTAGTACCAAAACCATGCGCTCCTGCGAACGTAATTACCCCCGGCGTTACTTCTGCGTCTGTAAAAGTTTGGTCTGTAGCTGCGTCTTGAATAAAACCACTAGATGTTGATTGTTCTCCAATAGCAATAACATCATCCCAATTATTCCTATATATAGAATAAGCACCTAACCCACTACAAGTCGCCCCAACATTATAAAGTCCAGACTGCATCCCTAATGTTGAGATAGATACACCCTGATTATTTTTTAAAACAGAATTGCCTATACCAGTGCAGTTATTACCTATATTACATTGCCCTGCTAAACTTCCAAAAGCAGTTAAGTAGTTGCCAATATTATATTGACCAGAATTTATCCCAAAAACATAGGGGGACAAGCCAGTATTATACTGTATAGCTCCATTACCAATGCCTACACCAGCTGACGCTACATATGAACCGGTATAAGCATACGTCATTCTACGAATAAAAACACCTGCCGAATCAGAAATAATAGGAATATACTTATTATATAAAGTTGTTGTCACTTCAGCGGCATTTGTAGTCAATTCTAAAAAAGTTGGTGAAGACAAAGCCAACTGATCTGCTGTAACGTTTTTTGCCGCTGTGCCTGTGGTTATTTCTGCGGCTGTTGCAATAGTATTATTAATATAATTGTTGGTGTTCGCATCAGCCGTACCATCTAATTTTGTCCCATAAATAATACTAGCCGAAGATGGAAGTATGTCCATAACCCCATTTAAATCTACTTGCAATGCTGTTCCGTTGCCATGGAAGAAGGAAGTTACCCCACCATCGAACGAATTAACATAACCACCAGATATTGATTTTGTTCCTATTAACCAACCTTTTATTTCATTAGTTTCAATTGAGATTTTTCCGCCGGATGTAGTTTTTATGCCAATACCTGTAGTCCCATCTTTTCCAACTATGATACTATTATACAAATCTATCTGTCCTAGCCAGTCAGCCTCAAAACCAACAACAGTACTGGTTGATGTACTAACATAAACCGATGCCGCAAAAGCAATCCAACTACTATTATCAGCTGCAATAGCATAAGTAGCATTAGTATCTGTAAAAACCGAATTAACTAACATCATCAAAGAATAATTGGCATAAACCATATTCTCTGCACCAACACTGTTTACATTTATAGTTGAAAAAACAGTAATTCCACTAGAACCTCTAGCTAACTGGTTTTCATAATGTGTGCATCTAATCGTACCAACAAGAGTAGTATCTAAACTTAATATCTGGTATGTATCACCATTCCCGGGTGTAGCAGGTAAGGCCGCACCGACAACATAAAGAGTTGTTGTAGTAGTTAACCCAACAGGACGGATATACCCAGTATTTGCTCCACTTGTGAATTTGATCATCTTATGATTGTATACATTAGCAGTAAAGGTTCCCGTTACAGATATTGGAGTAGCGCCAGAACCATTTGCCCCACCTGTTGCTGTACCAGAATAAGCAACACTTGTTGTACCCACAAACTCAACATTAGTAGCACGTGGGGTAAAACTAAGGTTTTCAGTGAAAGACTCACCTGACAAGTTTATAGTTACTTTATCACCAGTGAGATAAGGGAGTATTGAGTAAGCGTAAGTTATTGTTTTAAATGCGCTGGTTCCTGTTGCTGTCCCGTGCTCTAAATCATCTGTTCCCGTTGAGTGGACATATATAGTGATTGCTCCAAAAGACTCTTGAGGATACCATACACCTCCAATGTACTGAAACAAAATGTTTCTTCCTGTTGGTGTGTGTAAAAACAATTGCCCTTTATATGGTGTTACTGGTAACGTTGCGCCATTCCCGGATGCTAGCCCTAATGGAGTAACGAACTTAGCATCGTTTATTCCAGCTAGGTCTTCTGCCACACTTGCCTTCTCAATACCATCTAATTTAGTTGCATATGCAGCCGTCATTTTTCCATCTTGTGCTGCCGTTGCATTTCTAATAGCCGAGGCTTTTTCTATTGCTGATAAATGTGAATAAGGGCCAATATTCAAACCCGCTAACTCATCATGCAATACTGTAATGGGAGTTCTAATATAAGAATATACAGTTGAGCCATTGTGAGTTATATACAGTGTACGATAATTCCCCACCCCTCGATCTGACTTGGCAAAATACTTAATCACAAGATAATCAGTGGTTAAAATCGTATACGCTGGTTGAGGACTAGGTATTATGGACTCTATACTCGCAGTACCTAAATCTGAAGTCTCTACCGAAAATAATTGTGTTTCAGTTCCTGCAGTATTTCTCTTGTAAACTCTTATTACAATCGTATTTACATTCGTTATGGATGACGCATAGCACCAGGTATGAAATTCCCATAATCCACTATCAATAGTTGTTCTATTTAGAATATATGATGTATAAGTGTCAATCAAAACTTCTACACTGCCTGTTGATTGAGCATAATCAGTTTGTGTCACAATCGATACATTTGGTGTATCTTGTAATTTCCCAGAGGAGATAGTTCCCGGATCAACAGTTGCATTATAATCCGCTGCATACCCAGAAGTATTCACTGGAATAGAAAACGTATTATCACTAAGATACGTTACTTGGTGAAATAAAGGTGTGGCTAATGTCCAATTAAGCGCTGTCCACTCCGCTTGAGTGATTTCGATCATTTGTACATAAGCACCAGTTGCAAGACCGTGGGCTGTCCAAGTAACCACACAAGCAGCCGCTCGTGTCATTCCTTCTATTGGAATATCTTGATCAGTTAAAAAGAGATTAACTGTTCCAGCTCCCGCAACTGTCGAAGTATCCGAAGCAACCCATGACACTCCATCAAACTTTAATAATTGACCTGCAGATGGAGAGGGAGCGGCAACATCTACTAAGTCGTTCAATTTATAGGCTTGAGAAATTCTAACATTAATTCTTCCAGTAGTAGCGTCATCTATAATGAGTCTTCCAATTCTGACTTCTAGATTTGGAGCTACAGGAATAGTATTTACTAATTCCCCTGCAGTAGCCGCACTTAAATAAAGAATATCGCCAGCAGAAGCGGTTATCACTGTTGTATCAATATTGTTTATATTCCCTCGAACAGTAACAAACCCATAAGATGCTATCGGGATATCTTGTGTAGTTACCCCTAACACATCCGATGTAGTGTCTGAGTTTGCTCTTGCTAATACTACTGTAACAGTAGAACTATCTCCATCAGCATGAATGCCATTTGAATATACGGTTTTCCCTTTGTATAAAATCGAACCTGTATTGTTATAAACTCTGCGTAAATCTGTTTGTCCTACTGGTAATGTAATATCTGTTGTTGTCTGAACATTCAGTGTTTTCCAAATAGAGTCCCAATACGTTTTCCCTTCGGCAAACTCTTGATCATTGGGAGTTAAATTATACCTTATTCCACGAACTCCAATATCACCTTGTGGAAGAATATCAATAGCCTTTGAATCATTATCTGACCAGACACCACTACCAACAATTGTTCTACCATAAACTCGTAAATCTCCTGTTGCCGTGGTTAATTCTTTAATACTTAGTGCTGTAACAGTACAAGTTGTCCCTGCAATTCCAGTAAAAACCATCTTGCCTGTTGTAATTGCATTAATATAATCTGTAAAAGTAGTAGTGGTTAATTGCCTTCCTAATGAACTGCCAATATGATAAGTAATAACCCCTGAAACCGCAGAAACAGTCATTGTTACTTTATAAGTCTTCCCGGCTACTACATCAAATGTACCTGACGGAGTTGCTGTTCCCGTAGAAGCATTATTTACTCTAATAAGATTACCGCTTCCAGCGCTCCAACCATTTGTGCAAGTCCAATTGACGGCTTCCAAGGCTGGACACATTTCCGAACCTTCAGTGGCTCTTAACGCAACATTATGCCCGGCTGAAGTAGTGCCGACATTCAGGTCACCTGTTAATGTTCCTCCACCGATTGGTAGAGAAGCCGCATCACCTGTATTCACAGATGAACTTTTGTTTCTTAAAAGCCATCTTTTCGTTCCAGGATTTGTAATAGGGATAATTACATTTTCACCATCAGGAGTAGCACCAGAGGCAGCAATTAATTGATAGACATAATTATAAACGCCTACAACTCCATTTGCATAATCCTCATTTACAAGAATAGCCCCATCCAATTTATCAAGAGCTCCTGCACCTCCTCCTGTTAATGCTATAAATCCAAAATACGATGTACTCATAATTACCCCTCTTTAAATTAACCCTGAGTTAAAGTCCATGTGATTACAAGGCTATCTCCAATAAGCTTATTTACTGTGGCAAATTCTGCATACATCCACATATTAATTGTGTCTTCAGTAACTACATCAAACACACCAGCTTCTGTTAAAGCTCCTGTCCCTACTCCAGCGGCAAACGTACAAATCATTGTAACTACTGCATTGAGTCTTGCTTTAGAATCCAAGGCAGTTCTTGATCCTGCTACATAATCATTTAACTTTGTCGTTCCTCCAGTGCCTTCCCCTACTTCCATCCAACCAGCTTTTGCTAACGTAGGTGTTCCTAAAATCTGATCAATTACCCCATATTTTCCTGCATTAGTTACTGTATTATGTACTTCCCTTATTTCTTTTAAACTTCCGTCTTGCCCAAACAATTCTACTTTCATGTTAGCATTAATATCAATTCCTTCAAGAAGTCCTTTGCCAATACCCAAACTCATCTGATCTTTTGCCTTTACTGTTTCATTTATCATTGTACATCCTCCTATTTGACTTGGTGTTCATTGTAAAATTATTATCTACTAATTGCAGATAACTTCTCCCCTTTATTAAAACATCTTACTTTTGAATAAGATGTTTGGACTCCCATAACACTTTGTAAAATTCCAGTATAAACTTTTAAATCCTCTTCTTTTTTTATCCAATCCCTTAAAACTTTCTCATCTTTGTCACAATGATACCAATCATTGTTTCCTTTATGCCCTGCTCCTATTCCATTTCTTCCCGGCAACCCTTTCATACCAACATACAAATTTTCTTTGTCTTCAAATACTAAGCCTCTCCCATCATTTGAAATTCTAGTATCTTCCCCAGAATTTTTAAATGCTGCATCATGTCCATTTACTATACCCCATATCCTTATATCTAAAAAAGAATCTCCATCAATAATTTGAACTACATCTTTTAAAAAACTTCTCCTAAAGGCAGTTTGCGCTAAACTTGCATGACCCATATTTGGATGAATGTACCATTTACGAGTAGGTAAGTGATAATATTTGCTTTTTCCTATTCCTACTAATTCATAATCATTTAATCTCTTCAACATTTTTTCGATGTAATTTGGGGCATAATATTCATCATCTTCAATAAATAATATTTTACTACCATTAACATGCTTAAAGGCTTCCTTCACATTTAATAAAAGAGTAAACTGAGGATCACTTTCTGTCGGAACTCTATAAACATATTTTATATAATCATTTTTAATAGGACTTGTTGGCCTTTTTCCATCATCAATTACAATCCATTGGTCAGGCTTTATGGTCTGATTGTTCATCCACTTTTCACATAAAGAAAATGTCAAATGACGATCTCCTGTACAAGTTATACAAGTTATCCCCCCAGAGTCAACAACTCTTTCCCATACACCTTCAATTTCCTCCAATCCTTTTGACCGTCTAATTGCTCTTGTTCCATAAGTATCATGACGAATAAACTCTCTAGGCTCTCCTTTCCAAACCCAACCTACCCCTGAAGAATGTCCCAATCCTGGAAACTCTTTTATCACTTTGTCTGCTAATCCACTTCTATGGACACTGAGCATCGCATTTACCGCAGGCGCGCCATGATGAATAAAGGGTGCATACTTCTTATACTCTTTTAATTGTAACAAACAAAAATAAGGATGCAAATACCTCATCCAGCCTTGAGATAAATGAGATGGCTTACATCCCCACTCATGCCCATCAAAAGCCGTCTTCTCCGTGTAACCAACTCCATATGTATCTTCTTCCATCATATCTAGCATTGATTGAATAGGAGATTTTAGCATCTCAATATCTGAATCAAAAATGAGTGCAAATGGAGTCTCAGCTCTTTCTATCCCAACACAAAGTCCCCTTCCATGACCAATATTTTTATCTACATGAAATACTTTTGTATTCTCACTAGCCAACCCGCATACATATGTAAAACATGTATCCCCTCTATCTGACCCATCTACTATAATCAGTTTCATATTAGGATGAAACTTGCGAATAGAATTATAGGCTCTTTCAATTAAATCTTTCGTATTATGTGTTACCGTAATTCCTGTAGTACATTCATCAACTCGCATTTAACGCATACCCCTCTTCCTCATGATAACATGTAACTTTATTTACTAAGTAACTAACTAATTTATTTTTAGTAATATATTTTCCCATCCTATCCCATAAATCGGCATCTCCAGGAATAACTTCTCCATATGCTTCAAAAGTATTAATTGGACGCACAGGAATAGAAACTCCATTATAACAAACAGATGACCTTATTACTCCACCGGGAGTTGGAAGAAATGGAATAAATTGATCTTCTCTATCTATCTTGGGTAAAATACTTATATCTCCATAAGTAGATTTTGTACATACCCAATCCGCGTCTATATATTTCACCACTTCATTAATACTACTCAAATGGTAGGGTGTCCAATAATCGTCGTGATCTAAAAAGCTAATATATTCAAACCCAGCTTCAAAAGCTCTGTCAATACCAATATTAACAGCTTCCGTTCCACCGCAGCACCACAGAACATTCTTGTCAGTATATTTCTCTCTTTCCACTGCCCTGTCTAAATTAAAACAGTGAAGTTTATTTGAAGGGTACTGACTAATTATTCCCTTTAATTCTTTTACATCACTATAACAATCACCAACTAGAAATATTTCAAAGTTAGAATGTCTTTGAGAAAAAACAGAATTTAACATTCTCTTCAAATAAAAAGGTGTTTTACCATCTGCTCTTTTATAAGTGGCGACTACGACAGCTATTTTCATTTCATACCTTTGCTACTAAAATATCGTTTTTAAACAGACTACTATCCTCATATATAATTTTATAATCGGAGTTGATCAATAATAGTTCCTTTATCATCTCATCTTGATTATTACAACATCTCATATCATCAATAGCAATCGTATGGGTTTTTATCTTATGTCTACTTATTATTTTTATTTCATCAAATATAGGGATGATATCCCCACCGGCAGTTTCCCCCCCGGAACAGTGGGCGTCAAGCCAAAACGTAATTGGCTCATGTATTTTATTTATTACTTGTTCCAAAGCAAACCTTGAATCTCCAAATATCAATTTTACATTACCAAATACTTTAAACTTTTGCTGGCAATGTTTGTACCATACTGGTGATAACTCGATTGAATAAATTTCTCGAAATCCAGCATTAGCCGCTATTTGTATTGCCGACCCATCACCCGAACCTGTTTCTACAAAAACATTGTTAAAATACTTTTTAAGAAAATCTTCTTTTATCGGCATTATATTACCTCCCATTCTTTACAATATAAATCTTTAGTTGGACAATCCTTAAATATTCCCGAATACCAATTAGCAGGAGCAACTGTTTTTGCATTACTCAACCAAGCCCCCCACCAACTAAATGTACTATTACCCATTATTAAATATTCAGCTTTAGTAAGCAAATAAAAATCAATTATCGGTGTATTGCTCACATAAATAAAATCCTTCTTTATTGTGGCTTTCGCCTTATCTATATTATCAGTTATCACTATTACCTTTTTATCTGGCATTTTTTTTAAAGCGTCTAAATAATATTTTCTGGGCAAAGGTTGTATTCCAGCGCAATCATCGTTATAATTTCTACAATGTATGATAATGCAATCTTTGTAACAACCACACAAATCCTTCATTGTAAAATAATACCTTATTAAGTTTTTACAATGTTCAAAATATTTCTCGCTCCCAAAATAACCATTTATTTTTACATTATCAGGAATATCAAATCCACAAAAACCAACATCAAACCCTTGAAATGTTATTGGGTTCTGAAAATTATCAAAATGTGCATTACCTACTTCCGGTAATTTATTAACAAAATATTCTTGATTCACCCAAGGGTAAAACCCATAAGAATATCTATTCTTTGTGGCTACTCCAATTATCCCAGCTATCGTAAAAAGAACATTCCCAAAACTACAATCAGCTTTTGAATCTGCTCTCTTATAGTAATTATGTGGAACTGATGTAATCATTTCTATATCACCGCAATAGATTTTTCTAACATCTCTTCAATTTCTATTTGATACTCTCTCTTAGTTTTTATAAATGCGGGGAACTTAACCAAAATATTCCCATCTATGTTCTTACTGAAACTTCCCCTTGGTACTCTGTCAATTATTAAGTTTGCTCTTCTCACCATATTGTCAGCACCTAGGTATTTATAATGCAACAATTTAATTTCAAGCATGTTAATGTTTCTTGAAGTAGTTGCTATATTATGGGCGTCAACAAATTTCAAATCTGCTTTAGGGTTAAATATTGTATACTTATCATGCAGAGGCAAAGGACAACCTCTTTTAATATCCAATATATTAGTCTCTAATTCAGGGAACTCCCTTGATACCATTTGATATCCTTTCATCTTGTATATTGCTGACCTGTGCCCATCCAACCATTGTCTCAAATTCTCTTTATAAAATATCTCATCCAAATCAGGAAAGAAAATCAAATCAAACTCTGAGTCTCTCCAAATACTATCCCTGATACTATGCAAATTATCCCAATCCCACCATGTCAATCCTGTCTGAACCACTTCATGATCTTTAATTAATTCCAAAGTTCTATCTGTTGATCCACTATCAATAAACGTCATCCTATCTACAATAAGTGAATAGTATTGAAGAAAAAATGGAAGAAAATCTTCATCATTATATGTAAATGTGTACAATTCAATTTTCATTTGTACACCTCAAATTTACTTAAATCTGGATATGGCAATTCTATATCCTCATTACTCTTTGGGTTGTTATTGCTATCATAAAATTGCTGAATTAATAAAAGCCCTCTAGCTGCAAGCTCTGGCATCATATAACAATTAATCCCTAGCATATCAAAATTATCATCAAAATAAGAACACTCTCTTCTACCAGAAAATCTTGACCTCTTAAACCAAAGATAAGCGTCATGATTATCGGTAAGTATTGCCCCACCTTTTGAAAGCTTCAAATGCTTATAAGCACCTGTAAAAGAGATACACATAAAGGTGTCTGGTATATACATATTGAAAGTAAACCGCAATGCACTATCCCATGTTTTCGATCCAATTAACTGATAAGCTCCCTTTAATGTTTCTCTATTTGATTGGATAAATTTTACCTTACCTCCAGCACGAATGATCTCACAAGGAACTGAAGGGTATGTTCTTGCTGGGATATATATTTCTTTTCCATTTACACCCTCATAGGATAATGAAAGAAATAAAGCATTACTCTGATTGTCAACAGCAATGGCATACTTTGCCCCTGTGTAGTCACACAATGCCTTTTCAAAATCTTCAGTTATACGATGAACTCCTACTGCCATACCCATACGTTCTTCTCCTTCCAAAGCCCAAATGCATTCTTAAACGACTTAAACATTTCCCCTTCTGTACATCTTGCCTTGGCGCACTCAATACAATATGGAATTACATTTTCTTTCGTTCCACAAACTCTTTCAAGATCGGCCAAAGTTTTCTTAACTTTTTTATTGTCTCTCTTGGCTCTCAATAAAATTAACTTGTCTTTTTGTTTTTCTTCTACCCCCAAGGGATATTGGAACATGCTCACGGGTGTACTTACATTTTGCCGCTTATATTTATTTACTCCAACAATAGGGATAGAGCCATCTTCCATTTTCTTCTGTTGATCATATGCAAAGACAGAAACTTCTTTGTGCAACTTTCCAGATTGAAGCAGATAAATATACCCTCCATTGTTTTCTATTTTATTAATTTCATTAAGCAATTCTTTTTCAATTTTGTTCGTGAGAGCTTCTATAAAGTAAGACCCGCCCAGAGGGTCAATCACATCCGTTACACCAGTCTCATCTTGGATAATCTGCTGTGTTCTCAAGGAAATTAAAGCTGCTTCTTCTGTAGGAACTGAGTAAGCTTCGTCGTATGAATCTACGTGCAATGACTGTACACCGCCAAACACAGCGGATAAAGCTTGGTAGGCTGATCTAACAATATTATTTAAAGGCTCTTGTTTCGTTAAGGAAATGCCAGAAGTCTGAACATGACATCTCATCAACAATCCTTTGCCTTCAGTAATGTTGAACTTGTATTTCATCAACTTATACCAAACTCTTCTCACTGCACGGAGCCTTGAAACTTCTTCAAAGAAGTTCCTATCGATAGACCAAAAGAATGCAATCCTGCTGGCAATTTCACTTGGCATGTACCCTCTCAAGACTATTTCATTGATCGTTGCCACTCCGTTTGATATAGCCACCGCCATTTCTGTTATCGCCGATGTCCCACACTCTCTTAAATTGTACCCGTTCAAAGTTATGGGATTCCACTTGGGAATGTTCTTCATTATGAATTCAAAGTTATCGCATTGAATCCGGAAACAATTCTTAGGTGAAATAAATTCTGCTCCACATCTTACTACCTCTTCCATCGTGGCGTCATTTTGTACACTTCCTCTCAACTCACTGAAAGAAATCTTTTTCTCTTCTACCATAGCCAAGAACATCGAAAATAAGATTGCAGTGTTCGTTGGATAGTGTGTTACAATTGATATGGATACTTTTTTAATGTCGATCCCCTCAAAAAGATCGTACATATCCTCTATCGAATCTACACATACTCCAGAAAATCCTACATGACCCTCTGAAACTTTATCATCAGAATCGTACATCTGAATAGTTGGGAAATCAAAAAGCACACTCAATCCGGTAGCTCCATTCTCCAGCATGAACTTCATTCTCTTGTTAGTATCTTCAGGCAAACCGAAACCCGTTAATTGGCGCATCGTAAATTCTTTTCCTTTGTACATGTTCGCGTAAATCCCACGAGTATAAGGGGCTTTTCCAGGATCACCTAAATCCTTGGTATAATCAAAATTAGGAATCGATTGTGGGGTGTACAAATTATCCATAATATTCCTTAAATATGGGCAGAGGCTCGGCAAGTGTCCCACCCAACAACCACAGGATTGTTGGACTTGTTAAAGTATGCTCTGTTTGCAACCATCATACTACCCTAGTAAGCATGCCCATAATACCCGTTTAAAAATTCCTTTTCCATCTGTAATTGCTTTTCTCTTGGCTTTGCCTTTATTGGTTTACAAGGATGCCCATAACAAATCGTCCATTCAGGCATATCTTTTGTTACTAAACTTCCTGCACCAATTGAACAGCCATCCCCGATTGTAACCCCTGGCATTATAATACAACCCATTCCTATATGGGCATGACGACCGATAGTGACGTCTTTAAATGATAGCTTCCGATACTTATCACCAAACACAGCCAACCCAATAAATCCGTTTCCTTCATAATCATCTGAAGCCGCCAAAATAGTTGTCCGTGGGCCTATTGCAGAAAAGTCCCCCATCTTTACCAAACCACCAGCCTGAATTATCCCATGCTCAGTTATATGGCAAAAATTACCAATTTCTATTCCTTTACCAACTGCATAAAGAAATGAAAAATCAGCAATTAAAGTTTCATCTCCAATTGTTATGTTTTCTGGGCAAATTATTTTTGCAGAATTAAAAATCTTAACATTTTTTCCTATGCTTTTAAATATCATTATGGTCGTCTCCTAACCAATTATTAAATACCAAGCCATTCTTTTGTGGGTCTTCCTAAAATCTCCTTTGTATAACCGCTCATGGAACGAACATAATTCTTTATTTCTGAAAGTCTGCTTGCCCACCCTATTTGAAAAGTATTATAGGGGGTAATCTTGTTCTTGTTGTCCCCTTCCATGGGACACCCACACAATACTATATTTTTATAACCAAGATGAATTGCCGCTGCCGCCCCCAACAAAGAAGAAGACCCCGAAGGAGTCTTGTGAAGCTCAACTATGTCAACATCTAACTTCTCTCCACTCGCCAATTGATTTTTATGGCAAATGACTTTAAAATCTAAATTGCAATTCGCATTCTTTCTTCTCATCTTGTAAATAGGGATATCCACAAAATGGTAAGTGGCAAAATATTGGATGGCTCCACCGTAAGGACAATCAGCCCCTATCGCCATAACATCAAACTCATCAACAAGAATTTTAAAATTTTCAAAATCTTCTTCCCAACAGGGAGCACATCCAATAATAATTATTGACTTCATAAAAATACCTTTTACTTAAACTTTGTATATGCAATTTCCAATGCATCGTTAACCCTTGCTTTATTATTTTTCCAAATAAAGAAAAACACAACACTGGCCGCAATTGCTCCAACTGCTATACCAATTAAAAAAGCTTCCATAATTTACTTCTCTTTTTTTTGTTCTCCATCATTCTCGGCAAATCTTTGCCCTAATTTACCCGCAATTATCGCAAGAAAAATTCCTGCGACTCCTGTTGGAATATCTTGTATGACAAAACCAGCCTTAACACAGGATATTGTCCAAACCAACATTATATCTACTATCACAAAGAAAGTAAGAAATCTCATCATTGAGATGCCCCCTACTCCAAACAATGATAATAATATATCTTTAATTGCTTTCATAACAAGAAATACTCCTTTCCAATTTCAATACATAATCAATCATCACCAAATAATTTTCAACTAGTTGTTTTGTTGTCCATCCACTAATATGGGACGGATCGGCTTTGGACACTGCTTTTCCGTTGGCTTCTGTACTACCGGAAGACAGCTTGCCATTAGAATTAAAGTAATAAGTAATATCACTAATACTCTTTTCATCTTTTCCTCCTATACATTTTGATTCAACCATTTTATTTACATCCGATAAAAGTTGTGCTGTATCATTTGCTATCTGCTGTTGTTCTTTTTGTGCCTTCTTCATTGCAAGAATATTCTTTTTATAATCTTCGATCTGCCCTTGTAAACTCTCATTTGATACTTTCAAAAGACCAATTTCACTTTTTTGCTTAATAACGGTGTTACGTTGCCAAAGGTATAACCCACTTGCCATAACACTGACAACCAACAAAGCTATTAACGCCAAATTCTTAGGATTTAAGTACCACATATTTTTCCCTTCTTCATTATTTTTGTATAACATGTCCAATGACTGCCATAACCATTTTTAAGCGCCCACGCAAACAACCATTCTTGATCTTGTAAGTTCTCTCTTTTCAGTTCAGGTCTTCTAGCCTTTTTTTTCATCCAATCAAAAGTTCTTTTATGAAATTGATACTTGCCATACGCCAATCCACCGTCTCCCCAAACTCCATCATGTTTATTCCCGCTTTCACAAAAACCTACTTGATGCCTCAATTCATCAAAATAATTTTTACTTTTGTCTACACTAGTCAATGTCCCGGGAGGGAGTGTTGCTGTCCCACCATTATGCAACGAAACGAGTGGACATAATATACCGACAACAACTACAAATAATATCAACAGAATCTTTTTCATAAGTTTTTCCTCCAAACTTTTTTCGACGCCACTCCTTTCTATTGAATCTTCATGATTAATTTCATACTCTTAACTTTTCCTGCTAGTGGCATCAATTATAGAGTTACTATATATAACAAAGATTGCCTGCAAATTATCAGACAAATCTTTTACATGATTATTATAACCTATTTTAATCAATTTTACTATTAATATCATCGCTACTTTACCCCTTTTATGTCTTGATAATATACATAACATTTATGTTTATTGGTCTAGTTTCATTTCCGCCTGTAGCATCTGTATTGTAATTACCATTATTTCCCCCTGCCCCTACTTGTGGCATAGCACCACCAAAACTATATGGATGATACATGTCTTGAAGTTTATTAGAATGAACATGGCTCTTAAAAGTATCTGCTTCTTTTGTACCAGTATGATCTCCACTGGTTCCGTCACCTCTATCTGAGCGAGTTAATTTATCCGGATCTTTATTTGCTCCATGATCCCAACCTCGTAGAAAATATCCTCGATAATCAGGAAGATTAAAATGAGAGGAATCTAATTGCCCATATTGATAACCAATAACATTATACAAATCAATATAACTAGTAATCAATTTTGACGCTCCATTACATTCTAAATATCCATAAGGAACAATCTGTGTAGGCCAAACTAAAATTGATCCCGGAGGAACTGCACTTATAGTTGGTTTATTTAAAATTTGAGCAACCCCAGAAGTTGCGTTCCAATCAGCATTGACCGCTATCACGCTCTGTAATAAAGTTGTTAAGTTCGCTATGCTATCATCACTAACTGTATACCCCTTATTCGCAAGAGCTGTTCCTAAAGCTGCCACCATTGTACTTAATTGATAGAATAATCTATTGTGAATACTCGAAGGAGCAACTCCAGAAGTTACTCCACCTGTTCGATAAGTACTTGCAACATAATCCGCAATGCTTTGGATATTATTCTTATTAACATCAAATTGTAAAAAATTATTTGATCCAGCCATTTATAAATCCTCCTTTTTAACTTATCGTACTATCCCAGTAACCTTCATCATAACCCAAGAAATATACAGGATCAAGAAGATCAGAATCGTAAGAAAAGATTGCAATAATTCCAATCGTTCCTCCATACCAATACTCAACACCTTCAGGTCTTGGAATAATTAAGTCATGATGAATCATATCAATAACAATTTGTGTCAATGAACCTGTTATTGTCACACTTGCCGTCATATCTTTATTATCTGTGATTAATAAATCTACATCTGGAAACACTGAATTCCAAGCTGCATAAATACCAGCTAGAGAACCATCCCAATAATTGGTCATTGTTTTTAACTTTAAAACTTTCCTATAAGTTGCATCCTCCAAATATGCTGACGAGCCATCAGTAGGTTGAAAAGGAAGAGTTCGGTTTTGACCTAATATAACTCCTACTGTATCTAATTGGGCTCCTACCGCTGTGTCTACATCAAAAGAATTTGACATAGATTCCACAAACATTTGAATTCCATACCACATTTCTAATGGAGTCGATAACCAAGCCAAAAACTTTGGAGAATTCTGGTACTGACTAGTTATTAACTGCAAATATTTATCAACTGTTGCTATCATACTGTCACCACCAAAATAATGTGCTCAGGAGAGTCACCCAATATTCCCTGAGTAACTTCATTAAAATCAACTATTATGTCGTTTCCTGACAAAGCCATTGGGTCTGTCCCTGCTCCCACTAAAGTTATTGAAAACATAGGTTCATGTATATTAGGCATAACTGCCAAAGCTGCTCCATATAAAGCAGATATCGTTAAATTCTGACCTATTTGCAAAGAATTAAGATAATCCGCCAAAGCCTGCTTAATCTGTCCAGTTATAGCATCTGTATACCCAATAAGTTTTGTTACATACATTTCAACATAAATTGGGAGGTAGTTAGGACGGAAAAAACTAATATCCATCGATGCTAAAGTGTCAGGATCTATTACCGTTACCGTTACTCCGTATTCTCCTACTCCATAAGTATCGCAACCAATCCCCCTATTTGCAAAAATGGCTGTAGCAACATCTAAATCAGTTCCTCCTTCTACAACAGCCGCTATTGAATGAGGAGGTGATTTTCCATCAAAATAACTAGTACTATTTTCATGAACATTATACCTAGTAACATTTTCTACCGCCGCAATTCCTGCAAATGTTCCTGCAAGCATTGTATGAGAAGCTAACCGAGTACTTAGAGACTGTCTTGCTCTGAACTGAGCATCTGTTTCATAGGGCAATCCAACAATAGCCGCAACCTCATTATTTACAGAAATCCAACCATACTGAGGAGTAGTTATGCTTGTAATTGTTCCCGGAAGAGCCGTCACCGCTCCGCTTGTTTGGCAAGTAGCACTTATTGAAACAGTTCCTTCATCCCCTATTACAGTTATTGTAGGTAAAGCCCATACATTCCCATTAACATCTGTTACAAATCCATTCGTGATGACTGTTCCTGCATTTCCTGTAATCACTAACAAGCAAGTAGAATACGTGGCAGGCTTTCTAGTCATTCCATTATCTTTTAATAGAGTGTCTAAAGCTACACCAACTGCTGTAAGTGGGCTTCTATTTGCGTACTCTAATTGTAAAGTTCCCATTGAGTTATAAAACATAAGAGCAAAAATAGATATCCATTGATGATCGGCGGCATCGTTTCCCAAATAAACATCTTGCCCATAAATGTTTTTATAATTAATCGTCAGATATTCTAGAATATCTGAATACGTCGGGTAATGGAATCCAGTAGAATCTATGTAAGGGTCAAAATATGCCATAATTACTTTCTCCTTTTAAGAACTAATCGAAATATATCCATATACACTTTTTGCGTAACCTTTAAATGTATATTTTCTTGTAACACTATTATAAGTATTTGTGATATTCTCCACTGAAGTTACTAAACTCACATTATCTAATTTTGTACCTAATATTCGAGCTTTTATTATTGCATTACTTTTTGTCTTATTAGCTCCCTCATAACCCAATAAATTTGTCCAGACAGGAAGACCGTCATAGATATCCTCCCACCATTCTCCAGAATACAAGCTGAGTCTAGTTGCTATCGCTTGCCCTACAGCTTCTATTCCTTGAAGAAAATCTTGTTGACTTTGTCCATAAGAAGGCTCCCCATTTACGATTCTTCTATATCTCATATTTAACCTGCCTTTACCAAAGAACTTCCTGTTGTTATTGTTCCTATTCCAGTGCTAATATTTACGGCAACAGCATCCCCAATCCTAGCAACTCCAAGTAATCCCTCGGCAATTGTGATGGATGTTCCCCCAATACTCACATCACCAGTGCTCTTAATGTCTAAAGTTCCTTCACTATTAACTGTCATTGCACCCGCGCTCTTAATGTCTATTGTGGATTCGCTCTCAATATTCATTGCACCTGTGCTCTTAATGTCTATTGTGGCATTACTAGTAATAATTATTTCTTTATCCTTTACTGTGATAAAAGTATCTTCATTAACAACAATCTTAACAGTGTCATCTTTAATCTGAATCTTTGTTTTTCCATCTTCATTTCTAATTTCTAAATCATCGACATTATATTCATCAATTATATTCGGCTGGCTCCATGTTCCTAATATCGCAAAGCCATCAGATAGATCGTGCCTTCTTGCCGACATTGGCTCTTGAACATCCCCACTCTGCCACCAAGCATCAATATGAGAATCTGCAAACATCACTAAACATTCATCTCCCTCTTGAATTGGCAAAGTCATTGAAAATCCACCTGCCCTAGGAATTACAATTGGCACATCTTTTAAAAGAGGAATCTGTATCGATTTAACCTCTCTTCCGTTCTTTGTATCTAAACTAATTATATCTTTTATAACCAATTGAACTGAAACTGTTTGCTTATCTTTATCAAACTTTTTAATAATTCCAGGAGCAGCACATCTTAGATTAAAATCATACTGATCAAAGTAACGATGTATCATCTCTGATTGCATTGAAGGTGAATCTATCAATCTTTGTATCAATCCTAATGTCATACTATTTTCCTATCATCTGTTTAACTTTTAATCCAAACGGAATCGCTCCACCTCTGTTTACCCCTGTAACATAAGTATACCAAGAATCACCTCTCGTATCTCCAACATGCCTTACTCCCATAACTGCATACTCTTGAGTCTCATCTAAAATACCTGTGAGCTCTCCTATGGAAGCTTTTTGCTCTTTTACCAAACTCATATCCAATCTTACCATCTTCATAGGTATTACCAACTCTATCTTTGGGTTTAAGAGACAAACAAAATTGGCTCCATACATTGTTTGAACGGGAGTGCCAACCAACCCACCCGATCCGGGGGAAACAACAATAAAGTTTGGGTCTGGATCGGCGGTAAGTTCTCCGAAAAGCACTTTTCCTTTTTTAGTAAAAAAGAACACGTTGTTTCCTTCTTGTGATTGTGTATCTTTATACTTCATAATTTCTCTTAGAATCTCACCGGGAGTTGCATGAATTACTCCTGCTCTAGGGTATTTCATAGTTCGCAGCTTATTTATTCCACTAGGATCATAATCAATAGTATGCTGGGCAGCATTCATGGCCACTTGAAAGTGAGTCTGTTGGGAAAGATGAGCAGCCATTTCACCAGAACAGAAATTATCTGTTAACAATCTTGCTCCATCTAAACACCGCAAAGTCAATTTTGTATCTGTAACACCTTCCCTTTCAAATAACGATTGAAAAATAGTTCCACTGAAAATTTCCCCAAAATCTCCATTTTGATATCCCGCTTCTAAAACAACTGTAGCCCCCTCATCAACCAATTGCATTTGAGTAGGTGTATTAAGATTATATATTGCTATTTCAGAATAATAAAAGCCATTTCCTGAATTCCACCCAGGGTAATCAACTTCAAACGTAACCCTTAAAGGCTCTGGAGTAAACCCGTCTTGCTCTATAGTAATAGTTTCAGCTCCTGCTGTAGCAGACGCTGTTGTGACAGTTAATTTTAGTTTTCTCCCATAAACACTATCACTCATACTTCAGTATCTCCCCACAATATAACGTAATCTACTCCTAGATTAGTATCATTAGGAATTCCACTTGGTAAATTACTGACATTAGAAATATAACAACTACCTATTCCTAAATATCCATAAGGCTGCAATAAATTAGATGTCGGAGGGACTCCAACCATAAGGGGAATTCCATCAACATAATATTTTTGAGTGATTGGATCTGCTAAAGACATCACCCAATAACCAGCCTGAGCATCCCACCGCAAAAAGAATTTAATCTTTATGTTTTTCCCTCCAACTAAAACAGTAGAAGTAAATGTCTGATCAGGATCGGGGCTAATTGGAATTTGTTGAAGTGTTGCTGCTCCCTCTGAAAAAACATTGGAAAATAATTGCTCGACCTTTAACATTATTCTACTTTTCAAAGCCCCATAAGTAGCAGTGATAAAAGTTATCCCAGACTTCAAGGCTAAAATCAATCCACCAGAATCTATTGTAGCAACTAAAGGGTCTGAAGATACCCAAGTAACTAATTGCGTTACTACCCTTTCTGACCCATCTGAATAATGACCAATTGCTGAAATTTGCTGTGTGCCATAAACTAACATTGGAGAACTAAAAGCGGCAATGCCCATCCCAATTAAAATAGCATCGGTAGCAAAATCTACATTTATTGCGCTACTATTATTTATTACAATATCTTTGTGAGTCGGTACAAAAATATACTCTTCAGAATGGTAAGAGGGAATAACAATGTACACCCCATTGCTTAATCCCAAAAAGCCATAATTTCCATTTATGTCTGTTACGGTTGATTCAATCACATCCCCAGTTAAATTAATTGTTACTCCTTGGATAATTGATCCTCTTACTTTTCCTGATATTGAATAAGTAGGTATTGGATCTCCTCCAGTAAAAATCCATCCTACATTATTCCAACCATCACTATTCCCTTTAGAAGTAAAGGCATTAAATGTTGCTCCACCTATTGCTACACTATCACGCAGCTCAACATTTTCTATATCAACAATTCCAGAAGTTTGACTAATAGTAAATGGAACAATTGTAGATGAAAAATCCCAACCGAAATTTCCACCCCCATCAATATTCCCTTCATTGATGGGAGCGGGTAAATCAGGAGAAACTCCCACTAAAGAATTATTAATGATTGTACAATTAACAACATCATAAATATCACTTCCTGTTAAATCTATTGTTCCTCCAGAGATTACTAAAGACCCTAAAGAGCTTCCTGTAAATACCGTTCCCCCTGCTCCGGTAAGTGCCAGAGTAGATTCTCCTAAATTAAAAACAGCCTCACCACTAAATGTAGCATACTCTACAGTCATATCATAATTATTTGTATTTAAAACTGCGTCACTAGACACAAGCAAACTTGATAAATTTAACACGTCTTCTTGTAAAGACAATATTCCACCACCTAACAATTGAAACGTAAGAGAAGGAGCGTCAAGAATACTAATACGACATGCAATAAAAAGGTCTATAATTACCATAAAATCTGAGGGGGCTGAATTTATATCAAAAATAGCTATATCATCACTGGTAATAGGGGCAGACTCTCCTCCCGCTCCTCCGCTTGTAGAAGCCCAATTATCAGTGTTATTCCAATATTCTGCGTCTCCGCCAATCCAATATTTATCTGCCATTACGTACCACCGCCCCTAAAATAATCTATAGATTCAACCGTTATATGAAAATTATTTCCTATTGACCCAGTTACTTCCCAACTGACACAATGTAAAATTAAATCTGGAACAAGAGTATAATTTCCTGTGTAAAAAAATACACTAATATCACTATTGGGAACTACACTGATCGTGTTGAAAGCAACATCATAATACCGTTGTGAAATAGCTATAATCGCCCCATCTATATTATTATAATTAAGCCGCAAATTATTATAAATACTTCCTTCTCCTTGATCTTCCATGTAAGCATTGTACTTCGCTTCGATTAAATCTACTTTAGCTTTTAACTCAATGGTAGACCCCGTTGTAACTTTATCTATAGTATCAGATAATCTCCAGCTAGATACTATTATTGTACTATCCGATATATCTAACAACTGAATAACTTCTGAAGATAAATCTATTCCGGCAATTTCAAAACTCGTTGTCCTTCCATTAAAATAAACTGTAATTGGTGTACTCCCTTCACTGTAGGCATTTCCCAAACCATCACAAGCAGCATCTATATCAAAAATACAAACAGGGTAATCCTCACCTAAATCATGCCCTTGTAAAATAAAATAAGCCATGTCTCCAATCGTAGGAACAGACTTTCCGGTCGACCCATCATAAGTATCTGACCAATTAGCTGTATCGCTCCAATTCCCTGTAGTCTTACATATCCAATATCTATCTGCCATATTTTATCTCACTACAACCCAAAAGGATTAATATTAGAAAGCCGTTCCTTAAAAGATGTTACTGCATTCTGTAACGTGCTACTTCCTGGAGGAATCGCCATAGCTTTTACAGCCTCTGGAGCTTTAACACCATTTGTTCCTTGTACCACGGCTTTTGCTATTGTTGGATTCTCCCCTTTTCCTGTTTTATCTGTTATTTTAGAAGCGACACTAATCTTCTTCTTTACCACTGTTGCGGTTATAATTTCTTGAAGGGTTATCTCTGCTCTTAACGCATAACGTGTCTTTACATCTTCCTTCACACTAATACTAACAATTACCATATTCTCAAAATCATCCAATCGGGTAGATACAGATAAAGGTTGTCCTAGTTTTTGCAAATCAACTAATTTCTGATACGCACTAACTGATCTACTATCACCCTCCCATTGATTGTCTGCATAACTATCCATAATATCTGATACCCCAATTTCCATCATCAACTTAGTGGGAACTTGATAAGAGTGGTCAGATATATTTGCTCCTGTCTGTACAGGGTGTTGGGTGATTCTCCTATCTTTTACCATATCAGTTTTAAACACGGCATCAAAGAAATAATCTATTCCTTGATTATCTGTTATATAAAACATTTCTTTGTCATCTTCATTACTCCACTGCACAGGTCTGTATGCTTTTGTGCTAGGAGGAATCATGTTATCCTTGGCTTCTTTCTCTGCTTCAGAGAGCCACTTTTTATATTGAGTGTTACTCTGACTTGTTTCTAACAACTGAGGATTAGTTGCATTTCCCAATGCAATAACTCTCCAAACTGCATATTGAGTATTAGTTAAATCTAACAAAGGGTTCATGAATTTACTCCCGGTGCTGTGGCTACAGTTCCCCAGAAATTCGAACTTTTATTTTTTCCCGTCTCTTCAAGGAAGGACTTAGCTGCTGCTTTCCCTGCAATCTGTCCTTCCTTCTCTGTATTTGCCGTAACGTTAATATTAACTTCTGCTTTATTATTGGTTGTTCCTCCAGTAGCTGAGGGAGGCACGTTTCTATACTGTTTAAATAATTCTGTACCTTTTTCACCATAATTTGTATTAATCGCTAAATTCTTTTCTGATTTTTCTCCATAAATATTTCCACCATTATATTCTCTTAAAACTTTATTAACATCCCCACCATGCTTATTCATTAATTTAGCCAAGAATTTTGATGCAGCTTCTGTACTTTTTGGAATGTCTTTTCTGTCTTCATCAGACTCTAAACCATACTCAATACCTGTTTTTTTCATAAACTGCCAAATGCCAAGTTCCCCTGAACCGCCCTTAGACCGAGGAGTAGCCCCTTCCATTTGTCGAACGGAAAGCATCAAAGCTTCCATGTCCTTGTTACCTCTTGAAACTTTTCTTATTTCTTCATTTGACTGCTTTAACTCTTCAGGTGTTAACTTATCCTTCTTCCCTCTAGTCCCACTTACAATATTACTAATATTCCCACCAACGCTTCCTACTTTTTCTTTTTGTATAACTCGTTCTTCTTCCCACATTTTAATAACTTCGTTAAGACGAGTGCCACCACTTGAAGCTAACATGAAAGTCGACATTAATAATCCAAAGGTTGTTCTTATCGCCAACTCTATTGTTTTTATAATAGCTAATAAAGATTCTAAGGCTGGCCAAGACTCCCCTGGAGTGTTAAGATATTCATACATCTTTGCTATTCCAGCAACAAGCAAGCCAATACCAATAATAGCCTTAGTAACAGGACCACCTACAACAAACAATGTTGTAAGGGCTGTTCCAAATACCGCTATCTTTGCAGGATCCGATAAAGTATCCCAAAAATCTTTTAGATAACCACCAACTTCCCACAAAGCTTTTCCGAAATTCTTTACCACATTTATAATAGGAACAATTACGTCAGCTACTTTCTTTGCCCATATAGGCATCTTCTCCATTAACATGACATTAAATTCTTTAAAGTTCTTGGTAGCCCCAGCAAGATTAAGTCCCTTGGCTATTTCATAACCAACCATTTCCACTGCATAAGAAGCTTCAATTTTAAATCTTGTAAACTCATGTCCTAGCTCTCGTATAGTATGCATCTGCTTGCCATAATCTTCTGGCATTTTAATTCTTGATGCTGTTTCCATCAAGTCTCTATACTGCCTGTTCAACTCGGGGTTCCAAGCAATCTCATTTAAAGAGTGACCCATTGCGTCAGTTACAATTTTAAATTGCTTTGCAGCATCTCTTGCCATAAACATTTTCATGGCATACAGATCATACCCCAAGTCAGCTTTAGCCAAGCTCTGAAGAAGAATTCCTGTTGATCCAATAATAGAAAGAGTCGCGGCGGTTACTGCTCCCCCAGCTTTAACCCAAGCATTAGACATCAATGAGGTATGTTTTTCAACTGTTCCTGTAGCTTTCCCAATGGCAGAATTAAACTTCGCAAGAGCTGTGTCATCAACTTCAAAACCAAGTCCAACTAAGTAACTTTTTATCTGGTCCGTATTAATTGCTCCCATTACTTATTCCCCATCTCGGAATATCTTCTTTCATTTTCTGCTTTTACTACTATCATTTCGTGTATGTCCAATAAATCATCTACTGTGTAAGTACCATCCCAAAGTTCATGCTGTTTCCAATACCCGGCTGAAACTGGAAAATAAGCAAACGCATCATAATTTGCAGGTTCTACACATTGAAATTCTCTACCACTGTTTGAAAGTCCTTCAATGCGTTCCCGCCGAAAAAACCAGATACATTAAACATGAGGGCTACAATAGTTAACATGAAAACCAATCCTGCATCTTCTGCTATTGCTCCACTCATAACTCCACTTGGCAAAATTATAGGTAACATAACTTCTTTTTCCCCTATAATTTGTATTTCTGATACGTTGTCTAAAAGAATTTTTTGGATATTCTTAAATTGATCGTCCGACATTTTAGCCAGCCATTCTTGGGGTTGTTTTTCTCCACTACTCAAAAGTTTTCTTATTATATCTGAACCATCAAGGGCATTGATTTTGGCCAATTGCCAACGTCGTCCTTGTAGTTCAACTGTTTTTGTTCTTTCTGACATTTCTTTTCTCCTTTTTAGTTATGTCAAATTAATTAAAATGTTGAACTCTGTATATCAGCAGCCAACAATACCCAAGTAACATGCCCACCTTCTTTCTTATAAACCTTATCAGGAACTTTCTGAGGAGATATTCCCGTACATAAATGTCCTGAGTGATCCGTTATATTTCTAACTGCTAAAGTTGCTTGCGCCCATTGATCAGGTGGAGCTTGAATAAGCCTGTTAAAAAATGCTAACATAGATCTATGAGCATTTGAAGTCTGTTGAACATCAATACTAATTTGCCCGTTATTTCCCGCCACTTTTGTTACCATTACTGAGCCATCAGCTGCAATATCATGTATAGTTCGTGTTTCCGACATTGATACTGTAATACTTCCCGTACCTTCTCCAACGAAAACAAATGGAGTCGCCTCCGCAGGATGCGCTAAGATAAGCACACTATCTAAAAATGAATAAGTTGTTTGTGACATAATTCCTCCTTTATACGTTTACTATTACTTCTATAGTCATACTATGAACTGCCCCTGCCTCTTTTATTGTAACATAAAAAGGAGTTGCTTTTCTTAATGCCCTATCTAAATTTGATTGCTGTGATAGTGGCAAACTTTGAATAACATATCCTTGAGGCATTGCATCCCCAGTATTTAAATTCAAAAATGGAATGCCAGTGTATGTTCCCGGCCCTAAATGACCCCTGATAACTGCCAATTGACAAGCCTGGGATAAAGCATTATAAATCATTGTCATACCGGATTCAGTCTGCGGAATCTTAGGATTTTGAAATAACAAATCCATACATGACAACTGAATATCATTTACAAGAATATCTCTATTGAGAATTTGATCATAAAAATATCCGTTTGCCATTATGCCTGGTTCAAAAATGGTATAATAATTTGCATATGATAAATACAAATTACAATTTTTAGATTCTACAATCTGTTTTGCATTGTATGATAAATTCTCTGTTGACACTCCCACTATTTTTTTGCCAAACATAGTATAAGCACTATTTGCGAGGCCTGTAGTCAAGCCATTTGCAACTCCAATTGCTCCTGCAATAATATGAGGAGTCACACTATACTGACCCATTGTCTTTTTATAACTAAAATTCTTTAAGATAGTTGCAACATCATCTGGAATAACCCCTGCCACAAGAATGTCAGAATCAGAAGAATTGTACAAGAACACTGTTGAAGGTAGAGTTGTTTCCGTCCAAAGAGCAATGGCAGGAATTTCAGAAGTGGTAACTACAGTTGAATAACACTGATACCAATCGGCATTAATCGCTCTACATTCCATTAAAGCTGTTAATACATCTTCTGGAGGACTCATAGTTGTGTCTTGTACCCCAATCCAAACAATCGAAGGAGCAGGTGTTTGGGCAAAATACAAAGAAGCCGCTTTATACTCTTCATCCGTAGTGGCAAATCCATCAAGCAACATGTCTGATACTTGTACATACTGACGGACTCTTTCCGAACTAGTTATCGGATTTGAAATTGAAATCCCCTTAATACCTAAAATCAATAATTGATTAAAGGTAGCTCGAGGAGCAGATGCAGGAGAAACTAGCACTACCACATCCACTATTGAATCTAAATTTAAAGTTGTCATTTTCCACCTCGCTATTGAATATTTATGTCGGCAATTTCGTTACCATCAGAATTTCTAACAATAACTTCCATGCTCTCTATTATCGGAACAGACACATTCCGGACTACCAACTCATTAAAACGAATTGTCATATCAACTCGTTTCCACCATTGATCATTGAATAACTCTGGAACTCTTCTTGGAGCAGGTATATCATGCACCAAATAAAGATTATTCCTTGACATCAACAATCTAATTTCTGGGTAAAACATATTGTCCCTAATTGCCTGAGCATTTTCAAATGAATTGTCCCCATACAAAATAAGACCTACTTGCATTACTCTCGTATAACTTGTGGCCATGTTAAACTCTGAAGGAGACATTACCTCCGTAAAAATTTGTTCCCTCTCTCTATTTATGGGACTATCTACTTCATAACATTGTATAAAAACAATATTATCTTCAATACCAATTGCAGGAGCACCACCGGAAGGCCAAGAAACTCTGACATTGGAATTTGCATCTAATCCCGTAATAGTTGCAATTATTTCCTGCATAAGATTTTCAAATTCTTGTAATGTCAAATTAATATCTACCACTTTAATTACCCTTCATTCTTTCGCCAACTGCTTTATAGTAACCATAATCTGAATATGGGAATACATTAAACAACTTATAAAATTCCCCTCTCCATAATATCTTGTCAGAAGTTCCAGGCTCTGTTCCCGCCCTAGTTACAAACAATTCTTTGTTTGTATGAAAAACCATAGCTCCTGAAGCTCTGTCCCCCTCTGGTATAAAACTTAATTCCTTTTGACTCATCACTGAAATAACTCCAAACATAGTAATCTGTTCAGATGCACTCTCTACCCATCTCCCCTTAACAAAACTGCCTGTTGATCTGTAGACAACAAACTGCTGTGCTAAATCCGGATCATTAACTATATCTGCCAGATTAATCATTTAACTACATCCACAATATAAGTAATAGCATTTCTCATTTGTCCAGTGTCAACAAGCAACTGCTTGGAACCCTCTTTCCCTGCTTTATAAGCGTCCATCTTTGCAGCTCTTTTTCTTTTACTTTTGTACTTCCTATTTATACTAGCCTGAACTGTTGCATCTGTTGCAAGCGGCCAATTATTCCTAGGATCGATAAACCAATCCTTAATCATATTTACTGCATCAATTCCGGCAACATGTAATGCATTAATGGCCTCAGTTGATTTACCATCAAGCATTTCTTTTGCAGCAAGTTTTAAATCTTCTTGTATCCGCTCTCTATTTCCCTGAGCTTCTAATGCCGGTTCAATAATTGGTCGCGGTGGGAGTTTCCACAAAGGAGATCCTTTTGCGGTAATATACACTGATTGGGCAACTCCATACTGAGTACTAGTATCTTCATTACCTTCTATCCCTTGAGATGATTTTTTAGACTGAACCCCCTTTGTGTGATACATGATTAGTTGAGCATTTGTAACCATTCCTTCTTCTCTTTTAGAACTATCTTCGGGAATACCAACAAGAACTTCCATACCTGAAATACTCTTAATTGATTTAATTAAAGCAAGAGTATTATTCACCTTAGTTTTTAAAGAGACTTTGCCCTTAATCATATTATCTGTGCTCCACCCATACCTACTATTCTTGCTAACCTTAAAAACTCTCTTCCATATGTTGTCAGATTATAGTTTCCCCCATCAGTTTCAATCATGGCATTATTATCATAACTAACACTAACATCTCCAACTGACTTACTACTCTTTAGACTCGAAGCTTGCCCAGTAATACCTCCTAGAGCTGCTACATTTTTATCTGCTACAGAAATTGAGATATGATGGGCTACAAATAACTCCAAGCCATGATCTCTAAGATCACCCCATCTATCTATATTAAGTCTTAAATCTCCTATTCCTGCCCAAAAGTTAATTAATCCATTAGAATACACCTGTGGATTTATAGCAGAGAACTCCGAAAAGTCTAGTCTAAATTGTTCAACAGTAAAGCTCATAATTTCCTTCTTTTATTTATTACTGTTTTAGATTTTTCTTCAACCTTAGTTTCCACTATATTTTCTTTAATAGAAATTGCAGGTTCTACCAATATCGTTGGAACTACTATTGGAGTTGCTGATTTAATTTCTTCTACGACAACCTTTTCTACTCCAACTTTAACAAAACTACCAGACTCTCTCACTTTAGCCTCTATCTTTGGCTTTGGTATCAAGGGAGGTGGTACACTGGCAACGTCAAGAACAACAACATCGCCAGCTATGACCATTCCTTGAATAAACCAATGAGAAAAGACGTCGTCTGGAATACTATGAATTCCTGGCCTTAAAATACATCTGTCTCCGACTGGCAATTCGATAGGTCTCTTCAACTGAATCTTAATCATAAGTTTCTCCTTTTTGTTTACAAACTAAATCCCATCCCGATAAAGAATTGTTTCGGGATAGACTACTTCCGTACAACCTAAACGACCAAAATAAGTTGTGATATGATAAATACTACGATACTCCAAGGGGGTTCTCTGTAAAGGAACTAATGGGTATCTAACACGATTCTTATCCTGGGTATAAACTGCCATACGGTTTGTTGCTGCGGAAGGAGACCCTGCTGCGACTCCGCGACCTGTCAACCACTTCAGAGGCTGAATATCAAGTTTCTTTCCATTTACTTTCAAAGAAATACAATTATCTTCAAGGAAAGAAAGGATGGAAACATTACCAGCTGTAGAAACTTTCTGACTGACAATGTAGGCAAATTCTGCAGGGGGCAAAAGAAGCTTGCTTGGGCAAACTACAAATGCTGCATTGCTCCAACCAGTCTCAATAAGAGAATTAACATCATTGAGAATTTCATCAGGAGTTGCTGCAGTATATGCATTCAATGCAGACGGAACCCACTGAGTATATCCAGAGGCCTTTGTCGCTACAAAACCAGTGGTTACGGCAGTTGAATTAACCAAACCATACTGAGTAAGACTGCTATCACCAATGTATACCATTTCATCAATGTCCATCTGATACTTAATCTGCATTGCTGCATATTTCTGGGTATCAACCGGACGACCCAACTGCTGTGCAGACATCAGTTCTGGGATTGTATAAGCAACTTCAGAACCCCAGAGAAACAAGGGAGAGGTTGTCTTTCCAATGTCCAATCCAACTCCCGGAATAGAGTTAGAATTTTTACCAATAAAGTTTTTACCGGTAGAAGTAAATCCACCAGCAGACGCAAATGCTGAATTGGTGAAGCTAGAGGCTTCATCGGCAATGCTCACGTCTTCACGAAGATCAATATCTCTACCCCAAGTTACCGATACAAGAGGCTCATGTAGAGTCTGATCAAGCCTTTCCAATTCAGAAATCAGAAAAGCACCTGTGCTATCAATTGTCATTTTATCGTATGTAATCATTTTTTCCTCCTAAATTAAAATTTAATCTCATTAGATATTGTAAACAATTTCTACATTACCATCAGCATCCGCAGCTCCCATAAAGAAAGCATTTGAAATTGAAGTTCCACCAGAAGCACCAGCTTCAACTAATCCAGTAGTAGCATTGAAAAGAACATTTGCATTCTTCACCGCTACCCCAGCAGTAACTTTAACGGTCATATAACCGCTTCTTAAAATATTAGCTGCATTAACCAAAGACGGCGTTCCCACTGCCAAAGCTTCGCTTGTAGCCGCTGAAGTTGGGTAAGGACGAACCAAGAAGCCATAGATAGTATCTCCACCACCATTAAGACGTTCAATTTTACCAGAAACCATTTTCACCGGAATTCCAAATACAGTAGGTGTTAATGTGTTTGCATCAATTATTTCGGCTTCTATCTTAGCTACTTCTTTCCGAGTAACATCTCCCGCGATTCCAGCAGGCATTCTGTATAAATACGCATTAGTCATAATCATATCCTCCTCTATTATTTGTTATTTTTTCCCATAACGCTCTTTATTCATTTTATTAATTGCCTGAACATCAGACACCGCACCGCTTGTTTTAACAAAGATTGAATCCCTTACGGATTTGTTGTTCTTTACTCTTATTACTTCAGAAGCACCAACAAAGGCCATATCTAAAACATCTTTCGAAAACTTATCAATGTCTTTTCCTTTAGCAAAAGATTCAATATCCTTGTCAGAAGTAAAAGCCGACTTTAATGCAATCACTTTAATTGCAGACAAACTCTTAACATGATCCTTCGTGGGCTTTCTCAACTTAATACCAGGACAAAGCAACTCGGCTCTATAAGCAACATCTGCCCAAACAGAATCGCAATCCTTTGCTGCTTTCTTCTCATCGACTGTTTGGCATTCCCAAGCGTCTTTTGTTCCAGAATCTTGTACCCCCGCCTGGAGGTCTTTTTTAAGATCTTCTTCAATCCTTGCGCCTTCTTCATCAAGACTCGAATGAACTTCTTTATCAGAGGCTACCAAGGCTTCAAGAGCTTTCTGCATAGTAGCAATAGTTGCTTCAAGAGCTGCTATTTTAGAAGTGAGTTCTTCCATACAATTACACTCTTCGCCTTCTTCCTGATCAACTGCTTTAGCAGCTTCGGCAGCTTCAATATCTTTTGCTTTTCTGTCTAGGGCTTTGAGCTCTTCTACCTTTGCAGTCTCTTCATCTTTTACTTTTTCCTTTTCTTTCCCTTCTTCAGACATTCCCTCTTCCTGATCTTTTGATTTTTTGTCGAGAGCTTTCAATTCCTCCACTTTTGCAGCTTCGGCATCTTTTGCTTCGGCAACTTTCTTTTTCTCTTCATCAGTCTCGTCGTCAGGAATAGCATCGAGAGCTTTCATAAGAGCATCCTTAAACCTCTTCTTAATTCCCATTTTATCCTCCTGTATAATTATTTTACATTTGCCGCAATTAGAACATTCTTTATCCCCTATTACACACCGCACACCTGCTCTTCCCCGCATGACCAAAGCTATGTGATTTCCAATAATGTCTACTTGTTTTCCTAAACCTTTCTCAATCTGCTCATACTCTGCGTCATAACCACAACTCACTTGTCTCAAACCATTCTTTACTAATTCAATTGCTTGTTTAGTAGTAATAACAATATCGCCAAGTAATAAATCGGCTTGTTCCCTTATCCCTCTTCTTATATTTTGAACAAATCCATGAGCCAAATCTTTCCAATTTTCAGAAGTGACCATTGTATCTGGATGGTCAATAGTTACTGGTTTTCCCTCAAAAGACTTAATTGTGTTTTCATTAAACACTTCTGTTTCATCTCTCTTGATCGTGACCAGCCCTTGATTATTAGGTTCTACGGGAACTTCATCGGCTTTGTAAATCTGATCCCCAGTTCTAGCAATAGGAACGTCATAGCAATATAAAAACCCTTCAGGACTTTCGGCCATATGCTCACTTAGCGTCTCTATAGTGTAAAACTGTCTCTTATCAATAACCATTTTTAATTTCCTTCTAATTCAACTGTAACGTTAACAAAGGATTTTTTAACAAAGCTTCTGTAGCTACATTTACAGATTGCATTATACCTACAATCGTATCATAATCGATTTCCAACATATTTAATCTTGGGGTGTTTTCCCCAGTAGATGTAAATAGCACTCTCCACTGAATTATATTTCCACTATAATTTATATTTTCCCCACTAGCATACTCTATATAACTTTCTTCTAGCTCGTGATTAATTCCTCTAATTACTACTACAGCAGTTGTTCCAACTGGTAAAACTAATTCAAAAGTAACCTTATACAAGTACACTCCCATATAGTATGTACTAGCAGGTTGGTAAGGATGTGACTCATAGAACCCGCTATTTTCATAACCAGCTTCACAAGTTATTAACAAATTAGAAAGCAACGGAGTTGCTGTTGTAACTATTGTTGTTAATTGGGCTTTAAACCTTATTTTTTCGGGACTTGTTATTTCTAAAATTTCTATTTGGGTATTTATAGCAGTTTGCCAATTAACACTCCATGTACTTCCAGAATCCTCACTATGCTTGTAATATAAAGTTGTATTTACAGGTTTTGTAGCTGTCTCAACAAAAGTTAGCCATTGAAATACTTGCGTGGGGATTATATCATAAACCATAGCAATTTCAAATGAACCTACTGGATATGTTAACCCAGAAGACATATAAATTGTATCTAATAATGGTCGAGCAAGCCCAGTATCGGAATGAAGTAAAGCTTTAAACTTAAATGTTCCTGAACTAGCAATAGTTCCAATATTAGTACTTATAACGCTTGCTGAATTGGCTTGGGTATATGTCCCATCGGAATCATCCCATACTGTGCCTGTCCAATACTTCCATTCTTCTCCATTGTTAGAAGATACATGATATTTTATTTCAGTTCCCGCAGGCTTTGTAGCTGTTTCAGTAAAAACTGTCATCGGTAATGAAGCCACATACCCCGTGTTATTATAAATTGCAGGATTATCTATCGGATACGTTCCGGGCATTGTTTCAATTCCTGCCCCCACATTATATCTATATGCCACCTCGGCAGCCGTCAATTCTTTTTCATAAATTACTACTTCATCCAAAGTACACGCCAAATAAGCTCCTGCACCGAGAGCCATCTTTAAAGTAGATGCATTTACTATTGTTCCCGAAGTAAGTGTATCTTGGGTTATCGTTGTTGCTGGAATTGCCCCATCAACATAAATTTTCATTCCTGCTACTGTGGAACTTCCATCATATGTCATTATACAGTGGTGCCATAAACCATCACCATAAGTGGTATTGGTTCTTCTTCCTGCTCTGTAAGTTCCATCGGAAGCAATGTAAAAGAAATATCTACCAGCATCAAAAAACATCCCAAAACCTTTATTGGTAGCATACTTAGATACAACATGTTTTATCCCTGTTAAATTAGTTGTGTTCATCCACGCTTCAATGCTAAAAGGTTCTGACCTTTCTTTGCTAAAAATACTTCCACAATCTACATATTGAGTAGTTCCATTAAGCAACAACCCATTATTTATTTTCGCGGCTACCCACAAAGGAGTGTTAATCAACGATCCTGTTCTTCCATAACCAGAAGAATCTTCAGCTGAAGTTCCCGAAGTTTCATTCAAATGCCACCATGCATATGGCTGAAGCAATATTGAAGGATTTTTTAATTGAGCCATTCCTCCAGCAACTTCTATCTTTGCGGCATCATAAGTATAGTCTGATGGTGTATTAAAAAGAAAAGAAACTTGTTCTGCTACCGACCTAAACAATCTAGCAGAACCATCTGCAACTTCAATCTTAGTAGGATCGTATGAATAATCAGTTTCAATGTCAAATGGTACATTGTCAGCAATATTACTTTTCCTAATCAATGCCAAGTATGCAGCATCGTTACCACCAATAACTTCAGTATTGTCAAAATTGGTGGTTCCATATTTAAACTGCATTTCAGATGTCCATACAGCTTGTCTTACTGGCATTGCCTTACTCCATTACTACAAATAACTTAAAATCAATCTATCACTCCACTTATTGGAAAAATCAGAATTTCCCAATGCCCATGTTACAGTAAGTATTGGCAAAAGTACCACTCTTTGTATTCTCCAAACAGCCGCAGTTTCTGATTCCCCTATCGAAGCCTCTCCAATGTAAATATACCCATCTTGAGATGTGCTATCCGATCTAAGAGAATATTTAACGAAAGTAGGCATTGGAATCATACCAGTTACAACTACTGGCATTCCAGAAATGACAGACCCGTCTGGCCTCAGAAACTTTACTTCGGTAAAGTTCTTTCCCCGATAAATAGTCGCCCTTGCTTCATTGGCCGGCAATACTGTTGTGACTTCAATAGCCATTCTACTGTCCTAAGTTATCAATAAAAGTTTTTCCTAATTCATAACTTCCTGCGTGCTTTATCTTAACACCACCAGGAGAAAAGATATCAATCTCTCCAGTCTCCACCACTTGCTTCATCGTGTAACCTTTATACTCAATGTTATTAGAATAAATTACATTCTCTTCAATTTGAGAAACTGCTGCTTTCTCTCCTTCGGCATTCACATTAATTATAATGTCAGTGTCCTTTTCCAGTTTTCTTGCTGCTCTTAAGTAAGGTTCTGCATCATAACCCATTGATCTTGCTTTTGCTGCTCTATCTTTATAAAGCTTGATTTGATCTTTGGTCTTGGAGTCTTTGGTAGAAGAATCAATTCTCTTTTTAATCCTATCAATCACTTCTGGCTCTATCTCGCCTCTGTCGCTGATAGTCCTTTCTCCATTTGTTGCTTCTGCATACCAGCCGTTTTTATCTTTGCCTGTATTAATTATATATTTTCTGTAATAAAATTCGGCATCCCTTGTCTTTGAGTCTTTACTCTTCCCAGCTTTAATATAAGCAGCAGCAACCGCTTGCTCTTGTGGATGGCCGGACTTGACCATCTCGGCGATGTTTTCAACAATGATTTCTTTGCTTGATCCTTCTTTCAATGGGTCTTTGGTGTAAAAATCTTCTTCATCTTTAGAATCTTTCCCTTCAGCCTTCAACTTCTTTGCTCGTTCCAGAAAATGCTCATTACCAGTTTCTCGGTAAGCCTTCATCAACTCTTCGTAAGATATGTTCTCTTCGTCGCCCATTAGCATCTTTTTTATCTCTGCATCGTAGCCATCGGTAGCATAACCTATATATCTTGTTTTAAAATCCTTGACGACTATTCTTCCATTCCGTACTTCATATTTTTCGCTCAATAACATTTTTATTTCCTCCACTAAACTTATGCAAAGTTTTTTCTGACCCTATTTATGCAGCCAATCTATATTGGCCTTCGGTTAATTCAACAAACTTGTTTCTGGCCATTCGTTCTATTTTGTCGTTGCGATACACTTTAGCAGGCCACGAAATATCGTCGATCCTGATCAAAGGTGCCGCGTAACAACGGCAATTGAAGATTGCTCCCGGCAGATAATATCCGTAAGACTTTTCTCCAATCAAACTTTCGGGAGAAGGAGGATCGCTATAGTTGACGAGTACTCCGTTCAATAATTTATGTGCCTTTCTTGTCCTAATGTCCTTCGTGCTGCGCCAGATGAACCAATAAATATTTATAGCTTCGCTTCTTGCTTTTGTTAATCCTGTTGCTGCTCTACTAATTTCAGTTCTAGCAATAGTGGCTGCTCTATTCTTTGTAATATCCTTTGTCTTCATTATCTCTTTTGTCAATCCAGCCGCTCTCAATTCACCAGTGTAAAGGTTCTTGTAAATGATTTGATGAATCCTCTTTGCAGCTTCACTTGGAAGTGATTTAATCAAATAAACATTATCATCCATGAACTTCTTTAAAGCAATTCCAGTATCTGCTTTCGTTAATTCCTGTTTCATTGCAAACGACATTCTCTTACTGTGCTTTTCCCATTCCTGCTTACTGTTCTTGTCCAATTGATCAACAATCTTATTAGCTGTGTTAGTTGCCCAATCTGTTATCTTTTCTGAATAATCAAAGAGCTTATCTATTAACTCTTCCATTTGATCAAGCTCATTAGGATCGTAAGCATTAATAAGCTTATTCACTTCAGTGGACACTTGATATAAATCAGTTTCATATCTCTGTTCCACAGAAGTTAATTTATCAAATGTAAGTATGTTATCTTTTTTCATTTTATTCTCTGAATGCCCCACCTTCATTAATTGTTACGCCATATTTATTTGTCATCAGTTTTATTCGGCAATGAAGATAGCAATATTTCTTTATGAAATTCGTAATCGCTTTCGCCTTCTTTTACACCACGTTCTTTATTTGTTATCAATAACAAACGTTTCATTTCTGTATTCGATTTCCCTTCAGCATCTTTAAACAAATTATTCCTGACAATTTTCTTTGCCGCCAACCATTTGTCTTTAATATCCCTAAAAGAAATTCTATCTTTAGTATTGTTCTTCTCCATCTCTGGAGTCTTCATTTCTTCAGATAATGATTCTTCTTTAGGTATTTCTTCTGGCTCTTGTTGCTCTTCCTGCAATTCAGGGGCTTTCTCTTCCAATGGTTTTTCTTCAGACATACTTAAAGGAACCTTGTTCTCGTCCTCTTCCTTAGCTTTGGTGATGTCTTTTTCAGTAATGTTGGTAAACCTTCCAGTTAATCTGCTTTGTTGCAACAACTCTTTCAGCGCGACTTCTTTACTGATTAAGCCAGCACCAAATACATTCCCTATGGAAGCAGCATCAGTAGTTGTAATATTTGATTTTTCAGAATCATTCATCTGCCATAAAGGATTAAATGTGAACTCGAAATCTTCAGGCAATGATTTTCCTAGTGTCGACATGGAAATAATTTTGAACAATTTATCAAGTTTAGGTCGCAATTGATTTTCTTGCTTCTTATTTATTGCATCATAATAATTTCTTAGATCAGCTTCTCCAGTACTGCTCAACCCAGCAGGACTCTGACCAAATAACCTCACCAATGGAATTTCCGTTGCACCACTTATTTGCTGACCGAATTGCATTAATAAATCAGATACTCCACTAAAATTATAAACATGTGTAGCAAATGTATCCTTAGCATCTAATAAAGTTATTCCTTCTATTGATTGCATCTGTCGCATGTATTGAAACTGTTTAATAACAGCTTGCTCCTCCTTACCACCAGTGGATAAAGCGTCTCTGAATCCTTCTACCTGTATTACTCTTAGATATGCTTTATAAATTAACTGAGCGGCTCCTAATGAGGCTGAATCATATGCCATCAATCTATCCAGCATTCTTTCTACAACAGACAACCCCCACAAATTCTCTGCCACCTTCTGGTAATAGGGGAGCTTAATTCCATCAAATCGCAATACTCTTGAATGATGAACCTTCAATAAAGGGATTCCTGTTGCTGCCGGAATGACTTGATAAAATTCTGGCATGCCCAAATCTTTTCCCATCTCTTTAATCAAAAGATCAAAAGAAGGTTGAATCATCCATCTGTCCAAAACTAAAAGACCTTGAAATTTATCTTCACCAACTTTTTCTATTTCTAGCGGGGTGTCATATTTTGCGCCATCTATGAGGATAACAGCTATTGCGCCACCATAAAGCCTTGCCCATTTGATTGTGTCACAAAAACATTCCCATATTGCATGCTGGCTAATGCTTACCTGCATCTTCTGTACATCATCCGGTTCCATTTCTGTTTGGAAAGTGACTCCGCACTTAGTCATATCTTCTGCTATATAATCCACAGTAGCCCCAACCAGCCATGACGAACGGTAACAGGCTTCCAACTCCACGTGGTTGCGGCTGATCATGTTGTTCAATGAATAATAACTTCCAGATAATTGGTTGTCGGTGCCCAATCCCAGTTTAGAATTGAAATTGGTAAAGGAATCTTTTACCTTCTTGTCCATCACAAAATTCTTATCTGTAGTCAATCTTTGCCTTCGTTTCAGTGTCATTATTTATACTCTAATGTTTCCTTAAATAAATACATTGGCAATTCTACAACTTCACCTAAAAACTTTTGATCATTGTAATGAAGCAAATAAGCTTCACTCGCTGATTCCTTTGAATCAAACCCTAGCATCACTTTTTCTTCTTTTGTATCAAATCCTTTGGTATGAGTCGAGTAAATCATATAAGTATTGGGAACATATTTGTCGTCCCCAACAAAACAATCAACACCTTCACCATCTTTGCCTAAAGAACCTTTTATAAAGCCATAAGGATAGATCATCTTTGTCTCTCCTTTTTCTCCGTCATGCTCCCACTGTCTGATGGATCCCTTTTCGTTTTCAATCACAATCAGCAACCCTTGAAAGTTAATTTCTCTTTTCTGATCCTTGGTAATTACTCTGCCATTCTTTATTTCTAAATCTTGTAGTAACAAATTATTTATTTCTCTCCATTAATATAATATTATATTATATTGTTCGCTCATGATCATTGTTCTCCTAAAAATGCACTCCAGTTTGTTTTCCCACCAGTAATATATCCATCAAGAGAATAACGCAAGGCATCCATACAGTGATTGTGCTTGTCTAAAATAATTGGAAGTGTCTCACCAGTTTTCGTATCTTGTTTGTAAGAATAAAGCTTAAACTCTTCCAATACGTGCTTGCAACGTGCGTGAACCACAATTTCCTCAAATTTCTTGAGATAGGAGACTCCATCTTCCACGCTGCCGCTCCACTTCTTTGCCGGTTCAATCTTGTATCCATGTTTCTTCCTTACATAACTGATCGTTTCTGGCCGACTGTTATCTGCTTTTATTGTCCATTCTTTGCTCTCAGGAACTGCCTCAAACAACTTTGGCAACTCATCTAGCTCAACACCAACTCCATATGCACAGTGATCAACAAATAATTTCTTATCTTCTATGTAAGAGCGAAGCAAAACCGTCGGATCGTTGCTGAATCCCCAGTCTGCCCCATAAAAAAATCTCGTACCTTCAGGAGCTTCAAACTCTGCTTCAACATATTTACCTTTAAAAATACATGAATTGGATATTGATAATGGATTCCCTTCCCATATGTTGTCATAAGCATCTGGATCCACTCTCTTCAAATAATCTTTTTCCTTCATCAACACTTCTGGGAAATAGGGATTGTCTTGCCAACCCACTTTCACACTCACGCAATCCGGAGGTGGTTTCACAACAAATCTCTGGTAAGTTGGATCTTTCACTTCCCCTGTATTCCAACTCAACCATATCTCACTGTCCTTTTTCCTTATTGTTGGGATTAATACCTTCCAACTCTCTTCAGAAGTGCTCTGCGCTTCTTCGACCCATGCAATGTCAATATCTTCCAAGGATTTTATTTCCTGCACATTAAATCGTAAACCCTTAAATAAAAACTCGCTACCCATCGTGCTCACAATTGAATTCTTCTGTATCGTATAATAAGGATTCAATTGTAATCTTTCAATTTGCGTACTCAACAATTTATGCACCGACTCCGCTATTGATGATTGAAACTCTCTTGTACATAACACTCTTACTTTTCTTGTTGCTGCTATTGCTAATAATGTCCTTGCAAATGCCCAACTTTTGGCTCCACCTCTTCCACCATAAAAGCTTTTGTATCTGTGCGCCTCTGACAAGGGGGAAAATATCGGAGGACATTTTATCCTTATTTCATTCTCCACTTGCTATCGCCGTTTCAGCACCGAAATCTAGCACCAATTTTACAGGAAGTAATGGACTTCCGTTTGCTCCTGTAATTTCTGTTTTATCCTTAAACATGTTTAACTCTTTCCCCATCAACTGGAGAGCTTGTATTTTATCATAAAGCTCAATTTCTATTTTGTCGTCTAATATATCTTCTCCGGTGTAATTTCCCTTGCTGTCTTTAATGGCTGTTACTTTTCTTGTTCCCCTCACTTTTTTAATTGCTCTACTTATTTGAGGTAGTAAATCCTTTGTGTCCTTCAAATAAGTTTTCCCATCTATTATTTCCACATAGTCACTTATGTCAGAATTTGATATTAACGATAATTCCTTCAACACTTTGTTCTTGGAGAAAATAAATCTTGTAGCTAAGTTCTTTTCGTAACTGTCAATCGCCGCCAACACTTTTGGCTTCTTTAAAAGAAGATATCCCATTTGTGCACTATAACCACTTCGCTCTGCCGCGTAAGCCGCCACATAATCTTTCATGTACTCTAAAACAAATTTCAGCTCATGTGGTGTTAAGTTTGCCCTATCGGATGGATTAACTCCAGCATTTGTCATTTCAGTCATATCTTTTATATTTTTCTTAACAACATTTTTTATGTTGCCCATTCGTCTTATCTTTAACTCTTCCTTTGTCTCAAATTTCTTTCTTCTTGTAATCATAATAATTATTTTTATTCTTTCCTACATATTTATATGATTATATTCAGTTTTGTTTTTAACTATTTGATATTAAACAGCTTCTAATTTTTATGGTTTATAAAATGTATTAAAAAGCTATTAATGCTATGCCTACTTCACCTACAAGTACCCCCAATAAGAATATCGCCAGTACATACAGGAACAAATCCAATGGGGCAAAAGAGTATTTCTTAGGAATGACAAATCCTTTAATGGATTCTGATAAAAATAAATAGTTCATTTTGTTCTCCTATAATTTATAATTTGTTTGATAATGATTTATCTTTCCAACACCATATGATCTCTCTGTATTCGTAATCAAGTTTGCGATTGTGAAAATCAACCATAGATGATATTGATCTTCTTTCCACAAACTCCAGCCAAATCTTTATATGCTTTTGTTCATCTGTTAACCCAACATTAACAGGAAGCCATGCAAAATGTTTGTGCCAGTCTCCTTTGCGAAGGTATCTTTCTTCTCTGTTGTGGAAATTGCTAATATATTTCATTTCATTTCCCTCTGCTTTCTTTTAAATTGGTTTTTTACTTTTTGAATAAATTTGTAAACTGTAATTTCACTCATCCCAACATGAATAGAAATATCCTTTACTTTCTTCCTGTCCAAAAAATATAATTGAAAGATTAAAGAATTTCTATCTTCAATGGAATCCTTGTAAAGTTCTTTTTCAAAAAGAATTTCTTCCATATTTACTCCTAAGTATGAAAATGGTATTTCTCTTCCCTTCCATTGCACATGATCTTGATCAATGTATTTTTTATAAGGGTCGCAAATGACGCCTCCCCATGGGTCATCCTTTATCGCGCAATTGTCCTTATCCTTACAGTTAGTCAATTTGCATTTCATTTTATTCACCTTCGAATTCGCTGAAAGCTGCTTTGATAAGTTTGATTTTATTCCTGCCGAATGTTGCCCCTTCACTAGTTTCCCACCAACCTGCCACGTGAGACAACTCACACTTGTCAATTCCATTTAAAATGGAAAAAACCTTTCTCAACAATGAATCGGTAAGCTTTGTATTTGGATGATTCTTTTTGGTAAAGTTAAGGATCATTGGATAGGTTTTTTCCTTTCCATACCATCGCATCAAAGAGTCACTCTCTTGTATCGTTTGTGGATCAATCCTTAATTTTCCTTTATAAATTGTTGCTTTCATATAAAAATCCTTTTTATTGTTATTGAAGAAGAGTGGAACCCATCTCTAATAGAATTTTGTCCTCACAAATCAAAAATGAAATTGCATCCATCTCTTGCGCTGTGATTGGAGCGATGAGATTTTTGAGTTCAATTTTCATTAATGTTGTTTCAAATGTTTGTGCTTTAAAAAGATTATATTCGGAAACCAGCTCTGGTGTGTCCTTGTCAACAATCCATTGTTGTTTTTCTGCAGCAAAAGTTCCATGTTTTTTAACCAATTCTTGCTGCTTATCATACATTTCTTTGAAAAATGGAAACAAGGCGTTCACATTTCTTCCCAAGGCATAAGCCCCTTTTGGCAACAGCGGCTCGGCAAGCAGCCTGTTTAAAATTGGCCAACTGATCATCAACATCAAATACGTAATCGTGACTCTTTCTCCATTCATAATTTCTCCTTCTAATCCCACCAATGTTTAATTTGTTTTCTCATGATCTTGAACAATAAATTCAAGTCCTGGTCAATTAGCAATGCTTCTTTGTCGCGCAAATTAATCGCTTCTTTCTTTTCTTCTTTCTTTTCTTGCTCCGTTACACAATTCTTCCTAGTGATGGAAATTCTGTTGTCGTCTTCAAAAGTGATGTTGAGTTTTCCCCACTTTTCATCGTGGAATAAAAACACATTTTTATAATAATCGTCCTCTGCCAATCGCTTCAAAAGATTCTTGCAAATTTTAATGTCTATTATGTTTTTGTCTGCTTCAAGATGATGAGCGTTTGTCTCAAAATATTTTTGCATCAAAGTTAGCTTATACTGCATCAACACAAGCAAAAAATAACTATCCCATTGTCGGTCATTCCAAATGATTTTGAACCACGTAAAAATGTTCTTAATTCCAAGAAAAAAACCAGTCATATTTACCTCCTCATATATATAAAGCCTTTTTTAACGTTCATAAATTTATTTTGAGCTATATTTTTGCTATTTTTGTCATTTATTTTTATCAAAAAAACTAAGTTATTGATATCATTACTATTTATTTTTTAAAATATTAAAAAAAAGCTTTACTTTTTTAAAAAAATATGCTATAATATAATCAAGAAAAGAGAATAGTGTTCTTTTAAAATTGAATAAGTCTTGAAGGAAGCAGGAGCAAATGTTCACACCAGGCAAGCTTTTCAAAGACAGCAAAGGTTAAGCTGATTAATCATAAACCACTTATCAAAAGGCAACCAAGTCCAGAACTGGCGAGGGATTGATAGGGCGGATGGTAAACAAGGATTTAATTTTCATCAACAGTTGAATTAACTTCAGCTGTTGCTAAAGGTTAAATATCAATCAAAAAATAACAATTAAACAAAAAAGGAGGACAAAACCATGAAGGGATGCTTGAGAGTAGTAAGAGGTAATGAAATTAAATTTACGCTTCCCGGCCCCAGTGTAATTATAAAAAAAGATGGTACGCTGTGGATGAGCGGAAACCCTATTTTGGGTATTACCGATCCGGCGGAAAAGACGCGCATCGTATCTCTCGTTAAAGCCGGTAAATATGATCAAATTCCCCACGAATATTTTACCCGGTTGGGAGATAATCCAAATGGCCTGTGGGCTGGCAATGATGAGGATTGGACAAAACATCCGGCAAAGGCGGAGCAAGATCGGATTGCCAAAGAAAAGGCTGTTGAAGCCGCTAAGCAAGTTAGGATTTATTTGTCTTCTCGCGGATGGGGCGATTACTCCCTTTGTGAGTGGGTTGGTGATATTACCCGCCCTGATGCCGAGATACTTGCGGAATGCCGCAACTGCTTGACCTCGGAGTACGATGTTGATCAGCCTACCCAGAGCGATGATGAGATTATGATCAAAATCAACGAGGCGCGTGGAAAGTGGGAAACCGCACCTGCCCATAAAGCAGCGAGAGAAGTGGAAGAAAAAGTGGATATCCAGAGTAAAATAAAATCCGGTTATTGTTTTTATTGCGAAACTTGGTGCCACGGTGATTGTGGCCATTACAGCAGTGATCCGATGGTTAAATTCCGCCGCGACCTCAAAGAGGTGCAGTGTGAGGCGAATTACGGAATTAATGATTAAGGAGGGAAAAGACATGATATTGCAATACACAGATTTTAAAAATGCCAATTTACTATTGAAATCAAATTTTAATACAGTATACGAAACAATATAAAAAGAACTATATAAGCAAAACAAAATTAAAACGGTATGTTAAAAAGATTTAAGAGCCGCCTGCCTGTAATCAGGCATTAAACCAGAAAAAGGAGAAATAAAATGAATAAACTTGAAGAAATGAATAATATGGAATTTATATTGTATTACAACAAATGCGTCATAGATACTTATAATGATCATAAAAACTGCAATGCGTTTGTCGAAGCTTGTAACGAATTATTCAGAAGACTTCCCATATACAAAAATTGTTCAACAAAATAATGCAACAGAAAGGGGATACTAGATTATAATATAATCAAGAAAAGAGAATAATGTTCTTTTAAAATTGAATAGGTCTTGAAGAAAGCAGGAGCAAGAGAGTTTAAACCAAGCAAGCTTTTCAAAGAATTAAAACAAATAAACTTAATGGAGGTAACAAAAATGAACTACATATTAAAAGATGGAGAAAAGAGTGTGCTTGTACATCGGAGAGGCAGAAATATCGGTAGTGGCTATATGCATCGCATAGTTGCTTCCATTGCCATTGTGCACGACGAGAAAAAAGTATACCGCGGACATACGCCCTACCGGATTGCATCGACGAGTACATATGCATCACACTATAAGAGCGGGTTAAGCCACAAAGATTTTGCTGCTTATAATGTGGAGTGCCAGAAACTACAAATTATCGTTGATAATATCAATAATCTATCAAACAGGAGGCAACAAAAATGAAAACAAAAAAAGAGATATTGTCAATGAATTTAAAAGAAATACAAAATTATACATTATCATTGGACCAAAAGTCCTATGGTTCTAATTGCTCCAATTGTTCTGGTTGTGTTATTTGTGCCGATTGCTTTAATTGTTCCAATTGCTCGGATTGTTCTGGTTGTTCTGGTTGTTCTTGGTGTTCTTGGAGTGCCAATTGTATCAATTGTTCTCATTGCTCTGATTGTTCTCATTGTTCTAATTGCTCTCATTGCTCTAATTGTTCTAATTGCTCTCATTGCTCTGAATGTTCTTCCTGTTCCGAATGTTCTTTTTGTTTTGGTTGCTTCAAATGCTCTTTCTGCTCAGGGGTCAAAAATGGACAATATGAAATTTGCAACGTAAAAATGACAAAGGAAGAATATGATAAAAAAATAAAAGAGTTAAACATTTAATGAAAGGATTAAATTTATGAAAAACTTGATTTTTAACGGTTGGCAAGAAAGGAAAGAAAAAACCCCCCTCCCAATGTACACCGATAAATTTACTGGAACCACTTTTCTAATTTGCGAAGGAGAAACTTTGTTTGAAGCCTTGAAGAGAAAACGTATTCAGTTTGAGAAGCAAGAACCACTTTTCTGTCGTTCTAAAGAAAAACTTTTTCAGAAACGCTTAATGAAAAAACGCTTACAATTTAAAGTAAAGGGGGAAATAAAATGAATACAAACTTATTTGCAATGTATTGTGAAGCTTACCAAGAAACATACAATCCTATATTTTTAGAAAAACTTAAACAACTATTTAAAACAAAACATTGGCACATAACAAGAGCCGAATATGTACAATCAGAAAATTTGATTTCAGAAAAAAAAGTATCTGACTTTGAAGATTTTGAAGTGGCAAAAAAATGGTTTTATGACCACGCCGATCAACCAATATATTTATGGCATGATGGTTCGCAGGAAAATAATCCTTATTTTCCCATAATGGAAACGGATGCATATATCTTTGAATTCTATAAAATAAAGGAGGATAAAATGATGGAAAGAACATTACCAATGAATGCAGAGGAAGTAAAAACACACTTAATGTCACCACCAATCGACGAATTTACCCCCGATTGTTCTCACTGTCCTGGCTGCCTCAATTACCCTGATTACTCTTTGTGTATTTATATTAGCAATAAATTGGAGGAAATAAAATGAAAGAAAAAAAATTGGTAAAGGGAGTTTATCTCAAAAAAAGTGTTGTTGAAGAAGTGGAAGTAATGGCGAAGGAAGAACAAAGAACAGTCTCAAACATGTTGACGTTAATCATTAACAACTTTTTTAGGGAGAAAAATAATGACACTATTGAAAAGGAAAAGTAAACCGGATAAATGGCTGCATATAGTTTCTTCGGACGAAAATTGTTTTGTCTGCGACAAGCCATTGGACAAGACTTTAAAAAAGATAAAGTCTAAAAAGAAACTAAAAAAAATAGAGTGTGGGAGATACCTGGATTATATCTACATTGGAAAGCATAAAATAGATGGGGGAAATCTTTTTCGGCACACAGAATGCTGCCCGGGAAGTTCTAAATGGGAAAAGAAATTTCATGTAAAACATTCATAATTATTAGAGAAAATACAATTGAAATAAAAGGAGAAAGCATATGAGCGGACATGGTAAAGGTATAGTTGAGTACGATTGGTTGATCGCGGCCAACATGTTTCATTATGATTGCATAGAATATAACACAATTGAATCTGACAAAGAAGTAAATGCTTTTATTTTGCCATCAAAAAGAAAAAATGCCGAAGATGTTTTACTCGTCAAGCAATTGTCCGAAATGTTGTCAATTGAAGCAAAAAAGATGGTTGACTTGATTTTAAATGGCGACGAAACAACTCTCCAAGAGTTAACAACAAAAAAATACAATTGCATTAGCAAAAGCTTAATCAAACAATATTACAAGAAAATGGGTTATAAAAACAACATTATTGAAAAGATTTTCAATGAACTAAAAACGTTTATAACGGAATGTGAAATATAAGGAGAAATAAAATGAATTACAAAGACTATGAAAACAAGATGAAATACCCTAAAAAACCACAACGACCGGGATTAAAATTAAATTGCACGTCTAAAGAAGCTCGCGCATATTTAAACGAGTTAAAAAAATACAATACAGAATTTGAAGAATATCAAAAACATGCCACCGCATATCGAGACGAAAATTATCGTTTGGAAAAATTATTCAAGGAAGATCTTTTTAAGGAATATGGAGTAAGTAGAAATAAGAAAGCAGAAATCCTATATGTCAAAGCGTATGAAAAAGGTCATGGAGAAGGATACTACAACATCCAGTATTACTTTGGAGACCTTATCAATCTTATAAAAGAATTAGGGTTTAACCTTTCGGAAGGAGAAACCAATGTATTTAATACATAAGAGCACCATTAAAGATTACAATGGGGTGATTGAGATATCTGTTTGTATTGTCAATGAATATGATAATTTTAAAAAGTATGTTTACAATTTAAGTTCTGAATATGCGGCAAGAAGATTCTTTTTTTACTTTAGAAAAGGAAAACAATTCCATGGATTAGCATTATCAATCTTGAATAAATTCAAGATTGAAAAGGAGAAATAAAATGCTAAAAATTAAAAAAACCAAACAAGGAGCACCAATTGTTAATAATGGTTGGATAAGAATAGACGGTGAATATATAGTTGCTTTGTGCATTGATCTCAAAAGCAAATATTGTGATGTATCTGCGACATCATCAGGGATATTTCCCGGTATAGTAATTTCTACTACTGGGCAATCTTTGCATCTACATAAGAAAAAAACAGGAGATACTTGGATTGAATTTCCACAATATGCTGGATGGGATGTATGGTGTTCTAATATTCAAAGATACACACTTTCTATATGCCTAATAAAAGAGGAATAAAAAGAGGTAACACCATGGAACAAAATACTTTTGACAGTAAGGGTCACTTAACGTTAAAGAGACAAGTTTTGTGGTTGGAATTGGTAGAAGGATATAAACAAACTGGCAATTGTCATTACCTACACCGGATGAGAGCACTAATTAATAAAATTGACAAAAAGGAGGAAAGCTGCTATGAAGGTAACATATAAAAATGAAAAACTAATTGACACCATGCTCCGGTACATGAATGACAAGACCGGATTAAGTATAATTGTTAGTGTGTGTTTGATGTGTCAGGAATGTTATAATATCAAAGATGGAGAAGAACAATATGGTTGGAGTCACGGTTATTGTAATAAATGTTCCGCAGAAGCATTAAAAAAACTTAAAGAAGAAACAAAATGAATACAAATGATCTAAAATTAAGAAATGACATTGCGCAGTATTATCTTGCTCGTAAACGTATTGTAAAACATCACAGAATGGCTGTCAAGGCGGCTTTAATTATTTTGGTGGCAATAGTGTTGCTTTTTATCTCAAGACCATTTTAACTATCATCCTGTTGGAGGACGTAAAATGTTATTAAAATACATACCGGACGATGAACTTGTGTCTTACAGAGACGATTGCCGAGACTTCCTTAGCAATACAAAAGAAAGTCAGTCCGCTTATATCAAAGCAACCAATGAGTTGTTCAAAAGACTTAAAGCTGGAAAAAAAGCAATTACAACTATAAACAAAGTAGTAGAAAGCAACCAACCTGAAGCAAAGGAAAGAGCCGCCGGGGCGGTTCTTAAGCGACTTGTTAGGCGAAAACGCCGCAAATGTTATATGTGTGGGCATATACTTTTAAAAAATGAGGTTAGTATTTTTATGAAATATAGAACTACTTGTGTGCTTTGTGCCGAAATGTTAGGGTTGCATTTGCCAAGGAGTGATAGGAGTGACATAAAATGGAAATAAAAGAAATTGATCCTGTTTGGAGTCGTTGCGATGAACCGAAATTACTAAAGCCATTGCTTGGGTTCCAAAAAGAGTTTTGGAAAAAATCCGGTTATAAAAAAATAAGAACAGAATATACAAAATATCTGATCAACAAAAAAGGAATATTTTTGACTGGTTTTTCTAACCGATTGAGAAAGCATTTTAGCTTGCAAGTTCCACATAACACAATTTCCCCTGAACCAAAGTTAAAAGGAATAACGTTAAGGGGAGATCAAATAAAAT
>Ga0315294_10000260_pt1 | contig 57004 bp, 49 predicted proteins | sample YL17G13_40_MG_FD_203626 | JGI IMG/M metagenome (GOLD analysis project Ga0315294, IMG submission 203626) | Sediment microbial communities from Yellowstone Lake, YNP, Wyoming, USA - YL17G13_40 | ecosystem: Environmental > Aquatic > Freshwater > Lake > Sediment | place: USA: Wyoming | collected... | reverse complement strand
TCATTTTGGTATGTTTTACTTTCTGCAAAGGTACAGATTGGAATCAACATTATTAATAAAATAAGTAAATTTCTCATTTAAATTCCTATATGATGCTTAATGAATTACACTCCTTCTTATTCATTCAGTCGTCAAAGAAAGATACAGTGCCATACAACTTGCCGGCATCATTACACCAAAATAGCCGTTAAATATCGCGTCAATGATTGATATTAAAATCTGGTTATTACCGGGAATCAATTTTATGGCTTCTGTCCAAGCAAGGCTAATAAGGCCGATTATTAAAAAGAGTAACGCGACTTTATTTATGAATCTCCTTGTCACGTCAACGCTTTCTGCCATGGCTTGTATTACCGGCAATTCCCCGCATACTACACCATAGGGAGATAGTGCAATTAAAAGAAGTACCCAATAAAACCCGATTCCTTCTAATATTATGGAAAGTATACTGCCCACAAGAATAGCATTCAAAAATGCAGTGGGCATTATAATCAAACTCCCTACGAAGAAAACTACCCCAGCGGATATCGCGATTGCAAGGCCCAGGCCAAGAAGCCGTAAGAAATATTTTAGCCCGTATTTTGGAAAGTTGATTAAGTGAATTTTGCCTTCTGTAAAATAATCTCTAATAATCCCCAGGTTACCTGCTTGGACAAATGTTCCAGCCACAGCTATAATGGCAATCAATATAATAGGCTCTGTTAGCTGCGTTGATACTGGCGTCTCACCTATTCCTATAAATTTAATGTTAATAAATTGACCTATTAGAGAGAATGCAAAGAGAATTGCTACCAAGCCGGGATTTTTATTTGTTACGGCAAAACCCTTCTTAATGGCTTCTATTGCGCCCATGATGCATCTTCCCTTCTTTATGCTCCTTTTTTATGCTCATTCAACTAGCGCGCTCCTTCGAAAAATTTAAGGCTGTCTTCGATTTGGGCGGGGCTTAAGGCATGTTCGATATCGTATGTCTTATATGTAATGTCTATGTTTCTTTGCCTGGCAAGGTCGTAAAATTCCTTTACATAATCAATCCTCTCCAAATCTTTGGTGCCGCAGGTGACGAAGAATTTCGTGTTTATCTTACCTTCGGGCCTGATGGGCGCGCCGCTTGCGTGCGCGGCGCAGGCAATACACAGGTCTGGTTTCCAGAAAGCGAACCTTAAAGCGAACTGAGCACCTGCTGAAAAGCCGAATAGATAGAATTTCTTTTTCAGGCGGATGTTATGTTCTTTCTGAAAATCGTCTATTATCCTTAAGAGGGCATTCCCCGACCACACTGCCGGGTATTGATAGCTCTTATCAGTATCCCAGTTCTTATCATCCCAGATGAAAGTGGGCGAAATTATTACAAATTTATGCTTATAGGCGAACTCCCTGCATTCCGGAGTCACAAACTCATCCCCCCGGCCAGAGAGCCACGGTATCATGACTAAAGCGGGGTAAGTCTGATTTCTATTATCCAGTATCGCCGGCGGGATATAGTAGTAATATTGAAGCGTGCGGTTTGCGTAGTTATCGGTCTGAATAGAGCCAATGCCGTGTTGATAAACAGTCTTTTTTGATTTGGGTGCTTCGTATTTTTTGGTTGTGCCGGCGGTTTGGGTTCCGCTGCTTGAAGGGCCCTTAACGGCGGTCTTTGCAGGCGGCGTTTGCGGGGTCTTTTTCGCTGCTTCCCAGTTTTTCCTTAACGCATCGTTTGTTTCTTTGGTAGATTTTGATATAGATTCAATATTATCGCGAGAAAGCGTCATCTTCCCGTATTTAAGCTCAACGATAATCTTGTCTGTGCTCTCCTCTACAATTATTCCATGTATCGTGCCACCGTCTTTGATCTTTATCGTATCGGCCGTTATATCCAAAGAAAAAAGGCTCAAACATATGAAAAGCAAAAACAGGCATAAACATATTTTGAGCCTCATGGTATCCCCTTTGTAGCATTTTATATTATACTCCTATGGGGTGTAAAATCCAGCGCGAATTTTAATAAGTGGGTAGGAAAAGGGCGGGTTTCATTATATCAAAAGAATCGCTTATAAGATTATTTTATAGGATAAGCAGTAAATTCACGCATCCCCATAGGCTTTCCTGAAATTGCTTAAAGAGCCATACTGGCAATATATTCTATTATATAGATGCTTTCCGCCGTCAAGCTCATCAATTTCTTTATGTGTGGGATGATGGCCAAGCTTCCGTACCAGCTCCGGATATTCACCACGGATCCTATTAAGCGTTACTTCTTTATAAGCGCGGCTGGCTAATAATTTGTATTCTTCGGATTTATTATCTTTGTCTTGCTCCACCCAATGTCTCTCCGGCTCTATTTCCTAATGGCCTTAAAATCAACCTCTACTTCGCGGTATATTTTCTTTAAGTCTTTTTTCGGTACTTTATCAGTCATATCATGAAATTCCTTGGGGAAGCTGTTCCATCTTTTCATTACCATATCTATAACCGCCTTGGCTTCTTCAAGAGAATCAAATTCTTTCTTGTTATTCTCCCGAAGGTACTTTTCAAAAACAATTTCACGAAAAGCGTTAAGCGAATCACGCATATGTGCGCGGCGCTTGAGCGCTTCATCTTTTGTAATGCCGTGGCGAGTCGCCGTCTCTTCTATCATGCAGTCCTTGCATATGACTTTACGGTCCTTGTCAGACAAAGGATTTATTACGCCGCCTATTGCCTTCTTTTTGCCGCAGGCATCACATATGCACATGCCATTATCAAAAATTCTACCCTCTAGCGGTGTGCCCTTGAAATCTGCCATGAATTCCTCCGATGTCCTAACTTCATTTTTCGCATTGTCTCCACCTGCAGAACGGTGCTGTTCTCCTATAACACGCTTAAGCTCTTCTTCTCCACAGAAAAATTTCTGCGTTGGAAGTGGGGTGCGGTTCTGTTCTTTCGCTATTGCGGATAAATTGGCCGTCTCCCAATTGCCCCTGTATTCAATAGTCCACTTTATCTGTTTGACATATTGCACCATTGTACCAAGGACAACTTTATCACGGGCTTTGGCAAAGTAGATCTCCTGAGCCTCATTAACTACCTCCTGTATCTTAGAACCATTAATGTCTTCTTCTAATAAGGCCTTGCCGACTACTAAACGAAACAATTCACCGAGATTTTTTATCTGGGCCCGATTTACGTCAAAAGACACGGCACAAAATAAGGTACGGGCATTCACAAAAATAATGCATTTCTTACGTTTAACATAAAAGAGGTTAGCATACCATCCGCCCAATAGCGATTTATCCTCTTTTCCTTCACATAAATCTGCCTTGGTAAGGCCCATTTCTTTAATTAGCTTATTTGTGCAACGGATTAACATAAATATAAGTTCCCTATTCGATAAGCATCCTAGCATCTTTAACTTTGTCTGCGGCCGTATATATCCTATACTTATCAACGGCTGTCTTGATGGGCATGCCCCATGTAAAACGCAAAGGCTCAACCAAGGCGTCTATGCTCTTACTCTTTAAATATTCGCTTTTTATCCTTGCTTCTATTTCATCCGGGGCAATATAGGCAACCGCCAGGCCCTTGCCGGATAGCTTACTTTTTTCATAAAAGAACTCTATTTGGCTCAAGAGATCGAAAAAGACACCTGCGCAGATCAGAATGAGTGAACCACGCATAACTATTACTATTGATTCTTTTATTTGCAGTAAATAGCCGGCTATTTCCGGTACATTTGGCATTATTACCAATAGCAATGCACCTATCATTAACATTTTATATAGACCGCCATTCAAACATTGGACTATCTCTTTATCGGCTGATTTGAGTGAATAATTATATTTTGTTAAAAGATCCTCTATGTTTTTCGGTCTGAATATAACAACCGCATAACAATACGTAAACAATATTATCAGAACTACCATAACTATAGTCTTTATCCAGAAGTTAGTCATTATGTCAAGCGCAACACTTTGCACAGACGTAGTTGCGGCAATAGACGCTAAGGTAAAGGGAAATAAATATATGCTTTCGGCAAATCCGATTGGAACATCGCCGGTCCAGGTTGCTCTTAACGGTATCGTGAATTCCCTCTTGGTCGTTGCCTCGATTACCTCTATTTTTTTCTCCCTTCTTGTAAAGAAAAATGCCAAATATAGGGCCCCTGCCCATATCGCTAATATAATCAAAATTGTGACTATTCCGAGATGGCCTTCTTGATACATATAATAACATTGGTATGCCCTGAAAAGCACATGCATTAACGAACCGGATATAAAAATCATAGCAATACCATTGCCGATTCCATATTTATTTATTAGATCTGCAAGGAACAATAATAGCAAAACTCCGCCCGTTAAAGTTGCCATAGTAATAAGCTTGAGAGACAGGCCGTGGATAGTTAATATGTTCGCCCCCATGAAATGCGCGGGGTTATCCAGCCATAAGCTCATGAAATATGATTGTAGAAGCGAAAGTGCCACTGTCAGGCCATAACTATACCTGGCTATTTGCGCCCTTCCCCCCTCTCCTCCAGAGGCGGCCTTTTTAAGAGCTGGTATAAATACGGATAAAATTTGAATCAAAATGCAACTGCTTAAAAACGGCATTATACCTAAACTGAAAACCGAAACCCTGTCAGGTAATGTTGAAAGAAATGGAGAGGGTTTTCCCGCTACTCTCTCAAAAAACATTGCTAGTACCCGAGAATCGACTCCGGGATGCGGAATAAAGGCACATAGCCTAACAATGATTAATATCCCTATAGTAATCAATAACCGGATTCTCATTTCTTTATTATTGATTAAAAACGTTAGGAGCTCTTTAACGGAGTATCTATTACTAGGGGATAATTCGGATAGCGAGATAGGAAGTAGCTGCTTTTTTAAGAATTTCTTTAGACCTAAGCCAATAAGAAAAACAACGGCAAGAACTGTGATCAAATTCATGAATATATCTTCGTTCATATAGAGCCTGAGCTTTCGCGAGTTTACGATCTTACTTTACAAGGTTGTCTTTATGAACCAGATGCACTTTTTCCTTCTTCGCCAATTCGATCATGTCCTTAGTGAAGCCGCTTTTGCTGAAAAGTATATAGTGCTCATTCCGTGCGTTCCTCTTCCAGTCAACATGCGCCGCTTTTTCTTTCAGGGCCTCATAAATATTTGTGCCAACCTGCTTCTCTGACCATTTTGCTTCGCCAAAAAGAATATCCTTTGTTCCGGCATTAAGCGCTACGACATCGATTTCTTTCTCGCGCTCCCACCATTTACCAACCCGCTCAAATGCAAAAAATTCATCCCGAAAATCCTGTATCATATGACGGCAAACGGTTTCATATATTCCGCTTTCCAGCATCTTGAAACTCTCTCTCATCTTCCTTAATACTTCATCAAATCTCTGTATCTCAAGATCGCTCTTATACGGGAATACATATTGAAACCAGAACTGGAAGAAGTTGTCCGCTATCGCATAGAGACCTTTGCGCGACTTCTGCAGGTTATCCTCGGTAACGGGCACTTCTTTTTCAACGATCTGAAGCCTCTCAAGCGTCATCAGATATTTTGTAAGGATGTTCTTCTCAAGGCCGGTTTCATTTACGATTTCGCTGAATTTACGCTTCCCCAATGACATGGCTCGGAGGATGGACAGATAATTCTTTGGCTCTCTGAATTCCTCTTTCAAAATGAACTCAACTTCGTTATGCAAAAATTCCGTGCTCATGAATATCTTCTGCTTTATATTCTCATCGGCAGAAAGAGCGGGATCCCACTGTAATATGTAGGCAGGGATACCGCCTGTGATGGTATAAATACTTAAAACTTCATCAAAGCCCTTCCCTGGAAAGAATCCTCTCATCTCATTGAAAGGAAGCGGCTTAATGAGGATCTGGCCCGTTCTTCTGCCGTATAGCGGAGCCTTGTAGGCAAGAACCTCCGATTCCATCATGCCGATACTTGACCCTGAGAGCACCATAAATATGCCGGAATTTTTCAGCGTCTGGTCCCAGCCTTTCTGAAAGATAGAGCTTATCGATTTATCGGTTTCGACCAGGTAAGGATATTCATCTATCGCAAGGATAAATTTGCCTTTTTTATGTTTTTTAAGATACGTGAACGCTTCCAGCCAGTTTTCAAAACCGCGGTCTTTTAATATATCGTCTTTAAACATATCGCCGACGATTCGGCCAAGCTCTCTTAATTGCTCTAAACCCGTTCTCTTATCGGCGAGAAAATAGACGGCTTTTTTGCCTTTGATGAACCGCTTTATAAGTTCGGTCTTGCCCACCCTGCGTTTTCCGTAAATAATAACAAGCTGCGATGAGTTTTTGGCCCACTTATCATTTAACGCTTTCAATTCTGTTTCACGATTGATAAATTTCATCCTTCGGCTCGCCTCTCATTTACATTCGTCCCTTGCTCAGGATGACCCTGAGCGAAGTCGAATGGGTCATTGTTTCATCTCCCAAATTAGTATACTCGTAAGTAGTATACTCTAAAGTATACTAATAGTCAAGAGCTTACTTATAGGAATGCCGGGAAAGCATGCGCAGATAACGTCATATAAATACGTCGCTTGTGACAAATATAAACCGCTACTTTAAATTTGTCATGTGCTTTCTTTGACTTAGTCCTTCGACTAAGGTCGGAGCGCACCGAAGGTCAACTTTGCAAATGGGAATTGGGCAAAGTCACCATCTATCCTTCCAGCGCCTTCTTTATCGTGCCGTATAGCGTTCTATAATTAAGCGGCCTTTTGAACTGACCGGTTATATTCATGCCGCCTAGCTCTATGTCACCGTAATCTGACGGCCGTGCATTGATAAGAATAAGACCTACTTTCGTCTTGCGTTCGGCCAGAAACTCCAGAATAGCCCTACTCTTATTATCCCGCATCTCCATATCTAAAATAATTAAAGAGGGCGACTTATTATTATCCAGAAAACCGGCCATCGCTTCAGTATCGCCTACCGGATGGGTTACAATTTTACTTACGAGAGTCGCAATAGACGTCATTAGCGATGACATCATGAGTGTATTATCCATAGCTACTAATATGTGTTTATACACTCCCTCTCTCTTTCTGCGGTTAGGTTAACTTACCTTCTTGTTCCAAGACCTCTTTTAGGGCAAGGGCGATCTTTTGGTTATATTTTTCAGGGTGAGATATAAATTCTTCTACAGCTTCTTTAGGGAAGGATGCCCTACGGTAAGGCCTGTCTACAGCGGTAAGAGCATCATAAACATCGACTATTGCTATTAGCTGTGCCTCAAGTGAAATCTGGTCACCTTTAAGGCCTCTAGGATATCCGGAGCCATCTAAGCGCTCGTGATGATCTCGTATGGCATTGAGAAGTCCGCGAAAATGTTCGCTTTTACCTAGTATGTCTACGCTGGCCTCTGTATGCATTTCGATAATAGATCTTTCCTCATCGGTTAGTTTGCCCGGCTTTCTTAAAATTTCATCGGCGATATTGATTTTACCTATGTCGTGCAAAAGGGTCATTTCTTTCAGAACCTCTAGTTTATCTTGCGGCATTTTGAGTTTCTGGCCCACCTTTTCAACTAAATCCCCTGTTCTTTTGGCGTGACCCCCTGTGGGCGGATCCCTTTTTTCCTGAGCCTCAACAACCGCGTACAGCGTATCGACATTCGCCTTCTTGGTCTTTTTAAGCTGCATAACATACTTACGCAATAATTCCACAAGGCCTCTATTCTTTTGTTCAAGGATTGTCGCAGTAGGGCCGTATTCTTCGCCGGAGGTTCTCTGCATCTCTTCCGACAGAATATCCGGTTCAAATTCAGTACCGTCAATCTCAGGGTTATACCGGCAGACCTTATTGGGCCCGATTTCTTCGGCCCTCTTTGCCGCAAGCCGCGCAGTTTCTATAAGTTCATCGCCTGTCTTTGGAAATAACTTCGGATTTATGGTCGACACGCCGATAGCTATGACCGGTTTAAGATGTTCTTCTGTTATGCCGAAGTCGGTATTTTTTATAGTATCCTTTAAGCTGCCTGCCATGCCAAGCGCTTGTCCGGAATCTACCCTAGGCAAAAAGATGCCGAACTCACCTAATTCAATATACGACGCAAAGGATTTTTTTATCTCTTTGGCTTTAGTTTTGAGCAATTCTCCCATTTTCTTGTGTATTTCCTTACTCTTCTCAAAATCTATGTCCGAACTTATCCTTTCGATATTAACTATTTTAATTGTCAGAAGTGAGCATTTGGGCCTAAATGGCCTTTCTTCTACGGCATCGTTAACCGCGGGCATAAAATACCAATAGTTATACAAGGATGTCAAAGAGTCTATATTGGCTAATGCGTTGATTTTATCCGTCACTAAACGCTCTACTTGAGATCTGTAAAGCGTCATAGCAAAAAATAGCACCGGCAATAATACAAGGGCATCGAACGGCGGCCAAACGATGTTATACTTCATGAATAAGAAAAGCACAACGCCAAGAAAAACCCCAAGAACCCCTATAAGCAACAATAGGCCCTTCAAAGCATCTTCGATGCGATAAAACAATATAAAACACAAAATATACAGCAAGGCGACAATGGTTAAAGCTAATGCAGAATCTATTTCTTTTACGTAATTAGATGAGATTATCGAGTTTAGTACATTCGCGATTACCATGCCACCGGCCATGCGGCCGAAAGGGGTTTGGTGAATATCATGGAAGCTTTTCCCTGTGTCACACACTAGGACAAGCTTGCCTTTAAAGGCTTCTGCAGGAACGTCTCCTTTTAAGACTTTCCATACAGGGATGGTCTTTATATCATTGAAATCGCTCACATAGTTTATAAGCATGCGATTCTTGTCATCAACAGGTAAACTAATATATCTATTTTTGGACTTGAACGTAATATTGCGATTCCCATTTGTAAATGTGTCGTATGGCATATCCATATAGTGCAGGGCAGTTTTGATTTCAAATGAGATATTTATAGGTGTTTTGTCGCTATAGACAAGTGCATATATTTTGAGACGCCTGATTAAACCGTCAGGGTCTGTCACAGCGCCAGTAGCACCATACGCAGCACTCGCTTCAGCGAACATATTTTCAGGGCCGAAATAGAGCGATTCCCCCTCTTCTTTTCCATAAAAAGCGAGCAATATGACATTGCCGCATCTTTTTATTGTGTCCGCGAATTTTTTGTCGATTTCCGTGGTACCCCAGCTTACGCCGCTTTGACCGAATAGGTTGATATCAAGCGCGATAACCTTAGGGCCGTCTTGGTTAAGTTTATCGAGGAGATTGGCAAAGATTTCCCTGTTCCACGGCCGGCCTATTTTAAGGTGATAATACGAGGTTTCGTCAATTGCAACGATAATAATGTCTTTGGGCTGGAGTTTATCTTTCGCGTGGATTTGGTAATCTTGGTGCCTCCACTGAAAAAAATAGTCGGATGATTTAAGGCGGCCGCTTTCTATAAGAGGGGAATATATGAGTATGCCGAAATATACGGCGAAAAGGACAACGCCGATAAGCATAAGAAACAAAGGTCCCTTGAGAGTCGATATTATATTTTTGCTCTTTATCTTTTCGCTTTTCATAGATATGGCGGAAAAATAATCCCCTTATAGTATGATTATAAGGGGATATGTCCTTAATCGCAAGTAAAATTTATTGGTTCTATTCTACAGGAAAACCTTCGTTTATCACGGCCGGCGGGCACCAGATGCTCGCTTCTTTGTCGGTTACCTTCATGAGCCGGTTATTGCCCGCGAATTTAAACTCAAGGCTTAATACCGTCTTATCAAGCCCAGGGATAGTTGACCATAGCAGGTAATAGCTATCCTGAAGTATAAGGTTCGATCCGGGGTTTATCGTTATCGGTTCGTAAGATGTAAAATCTTCAGTTGCAGCACCCGGCATTATACCGCCCGTATCGAGGTATTTTTGTATGGTTGTGACATTTAAGTTTACAATGGTTTCGGGGGTGTTGCCCTCTGTATTGGTGATATTTGTGATAGTAATGTCTTGATACATGAATGTACCTATGTAGTATGCAGGATAAAGGCCTTGTTCAAGAAAGATATAATTCAGGTAGTTAAAAGAATAATCAAAAGGCCATATTGAAGCTGTCATAAGATCAACAGAACCTTTATGCGGTGTCGGCGGAGGAGGGATAGTTTCAGCGGCCCAGATCTTGCCACTGCCTTCATAATTGGGATCCGTAATTAACGGCATATCTTTTGCAGAATGTTTCATAGATTCCCAGAGGTACCCATTATTTACTTCAATATTGTGCTGTCTGGCGTATTGAAGCTGAAGGGCAAGTAATCCTGCTACGTGCGCCGCTGCAGAAGATGTTCCAGAAGCCAACCATACTGAATTATCAGCGCCTACTGTATAAACACGCTCTGCGGGCGCTACTATGTCCGCGCCACCATTCGACACAATATGGTTTTGACCTATCCAGCGGTCCAAAAGCGTTTGATCTTCAGCGTGTCCGCCTGCAGAGATTACATTGTCAAATTTTGCTGGATATTCCGAAAAAGCGCCCCCGTCGTTGCCAGAAGATGCTACAAGAATTATCCCATTATTATATGCGTTATTACAGGCGTTTTCCATAAGTAGCTTAGTCTGCTCCCACCCTATTCCTCCGCCGTGCGTTCCAAAGCTCATAGAAATAATATCGGCTTTATGAGCAAGGTCGGTTGCCCATTCAATAGCAGAGATGGCGTTACTTAGAAATATTGTATCGCCATTTCCCGCTTTCAACGCATAATAACTCGCATTATATGCAACACCAACAATCACATCTACGCCTTCACCTACAGCAATAGATGCAACCGTTGTTCCATGGTCTTCTGATTGATCTAAAAGCGGCATAGGGTCGGGATCATTATTTACGAAATCGTATCCTCCTAGATAATTACTATCTAAATTTTCTAATGTGTAGTTAATCCCTACATCAACAAAAGCTATTTTTATTCCCGTGCCATCGAGATTATAGTTATCCCACGCAGCTTTTGAGTTCAAGCCGGCTTCTAAATTATTCCAGCGAACAGTTACGGGCCCTGAATAGGAAAGAGCTACCATTTCGTTCACTTTTTCCCGCCATTCGCCTGCGACTTGAGCATAAATATTTTTTGCGGTATTTAGTTTTGAATGGTATTCGTCGAGCAGGCGTCTTAATTCCGCGTAATATTGCTTTAGGAGCTCAGTGTATTTTTTAAAGAGAGTACGATATGCGGAGGAATTTGTCCGGCCACTGCGTTGATACTGGTTTAAAAGGTTGGTATAAAGAATGAGTGCTTGTCGTCTTTTCGTAAGAAGTTCGCGAAGCGAAGTTAGATATTCCCGACGCGCCTGTTCAATGGCGGTGTGATATTCTTCTCTTATTTTTTGGAAGTATTCTTCCTTAAAGCGATTGAATAGTGCAAGCTCTTCAGGATCGCGCTCTTTACCGCCCTCAGGTAAGTTTATCAATATATCAAGGACTACCTCTTTTATAGTTTCTTCCTGTTTGAGCAGTTCTATATTTTCCTGAGGAATTTCACATACGAGGGCCTTTGAAGTAGTAAATACGCGGATTAAGGTGCCGTTATATTTCTCAACCAAAGAAGGATCTACTATTGCATCATCTTTGAATATTACAATTACTCTTTCTTTTCCTTGACTCTGGAGTTCCTGAAGATATGCTTCTGTAGAGGATTGTTGGCTATCAGCAAATGCGGATGAAGAAGCAAATAGGCATAAAACCACTATAAAAAAGAAAAATCCCCCTTTTTTCATGGCCCCTTACCTCTTTTTTGTGCTGAAAAAGAATAATTGTTATAGCATTCTCCCTTTCGTATGCTATAACAATCTAACTGCAGTTAAAGTATATCACGATATTTTATCTCTGTCAAGAGGAAAAATACAAAGAAAAAAGCCGTATATTTTTAAAAATATACGGCTTTGGGCTGTGGGTAGTGAGACATTTATATATTTTATTATGGACGCTCTAAGCCATCACGTCCAAACCCAATCCTCGCAAATTCTTCTTCGGTCACGCACCTAGCTACTGCGTCTCCCCCAACATATATTACAAAAGGCGAGTGCCACTTAAAAGTAGCATCCGTAAGCGTAATATCTTTGGGGTCTTTAACACCTGCCGATTCGCTTATAAAATATAGGATATTTTCTGAGGAGGCTCCTTTCATATCCTGTAATGAAGCTGGTGTCCCAGCCCATCCTGTAAAAGATGTTGGAAGGCCCCGCGGATCATTCGGGTCAATAAGCACGCGAGGATTATCAATGTAGCCTGCTGTTACTAATTCGGGTACCGATTTCGGAAGTTGTCCATTATGGTCATCCGCGTACATGTGGGCTGCTAATCCGATTTCGCTGCCATACTTCGCGGCAACTGCCCTCTTGGCGCTTTCTCTGGCATTCCCTACAGCTGGTATTATAAGAGCTATAAGAACGCCTATTATTGCAATTACTACCAGTAATTCTATTAATGTAAATCCTTTATTTTTGCGTTTCATTTTTATTCTACTCGCCTCCTCAAGGCCGGGGTTGGTTTGATTCATGCCTTTTTTGCCCGACCAATAATTATACCTTGAGATCTAGCATTTGTCAAGCCACCTTTTTCATATTTAACGATACTTACGATTGTAACAATATATATCACAACGGGTTACATTTTTAAAACTTATTTTAAAAGACCATAAAAAAGTTAATCTTTCTTACCTTTAGAGAGCTTATTCTCGAGTTCCCAGATACTGGCTTTATGAATCAGGATAGCGAGATATAGGAGGATTGAGACTGCTATAACATGCATGACGGGCCATATGATATTATTGAGAAAAAGCGCAAAAGAGGCTATTACTGCAAGCATAATAAAGGCAATTAGAATAATAAGGCTCCTCATCAAACTGTTTCTATAGAGAAGGCAGGCTAGGATTATGCCAAGGATGGTTACTATATATATTTGTGTTGCGTTTCTGACTTCTTTAAAGAGATATGAATGAACAAAAGTGTTTATCTGGTTTGCCAGAAGAACGCAACCCGGCATTCTTCCTATCGGCGTCGAATGAAAATCTGGATAACAATTTGCCGTCATTCCTACAACCGCTATCTTGCCTTTGAGTATAGCAGGATCAAAATTCCCCTGTACGGCCTTCCATATGGGGATTGTCGGAATTCTTTTTTCATCATAGAGAAAATTAATGTAAATCATCTTATCTTCATTAAGAGGCACGGTTATCATGTCCTTATCTGATATAAATAATATCGTGTTGCTCTTTTCATGATAGAAATGCCTGTCAAAGGGCATATCCCGGTAGGCTAGCGCTACTTGTATTGCAAGGGGTAGAACTTTCCCGATCCCTTCTTTTATATAGCCGGAAGGATAATAGGCCCGGCTAATATCATCACTGTAGCCTGCGCCTGAGTAGAGATCAGCCCTTCCGTACCCAAGAGAGGCATTAAGTACATCTTCATCAAATTGCTGCTTGCCCGACGTATCATAAGGCACAAGGACATTTCCGGCTTTCTTAATGGCTTCTATCAGCTCAGCTCTTCCTTCATGCACTCCTTGGTTTATAGTTTGATTAAAAAATGCGATGTCAAGGACGATTAATTTGGGCTGGTATTTTGGAAGTTCTTCTACAAGACGCGCCAATAACGGCGTATTATACTTAAGATCCTCTATACCTTCTTTAATTTCAAGTTTTGATAAGGTCTCCTCGTCACCGGCTATAAGGGTGACAACACTTTCTTTAGGATAATCCTTTCGGAAATGGTCGTTATATAAGAGTCTTGCTTTGAAAAAGGCATCTTGTAGTTTTAATTGGGGATATCTTAAAAGCGAACTGGATAGCATAGCAGGAAATACGAATAGGTGCGAATACAAGGCTATAATGATTACCACCAAAAGCATGGCAAAAGCCGGACGTTTCAATAGATACAGTGGATCCTTTTCTTTTTCCATGAAGTCTGCGCCTCCCCTTCGATATTTAAAGAAAATATACCATACAATTGATTGATATACAAGAGAAAGCGCGAAATCGCCGATGAGCCATCGTGGGAATTTTACGGAAGCGAATAGCCTTTGCCTTCGCAGGCGGGGTTCTGAGAAATATAAAAATATAATAGAACTAAATCCCAAAATTCTATCTTTGGGAAAATACTAATTCTTTACAATAAATCTATTGACCCACTATGCGCAAATTTGTTATTTTTATGCCACCACAGTGCGCGCTTCCGGAGTTCTGATCCGTATCAGTTCCTACTTCATACAAGTCTAGATGCGCAACAGCCTTATCACTGTCATCATATAGAAATTGAACCGTTACGTTATAAAGGCGCACATTCTTAATATCGGCAAGGGAATGCGTTCCGGGACCATAAGGACCAAGACCCTCAGAACCATAAACCCCAGCGTTTAACCTAATTTGAATTGCACCTGTGCCGGTCCAAATCAATTCAGAATCTTCAGTAATCGCTAAATTTGTAATAGCACTCCGTATCGCTCCTTTTGAGTCAATACTTACATTCTGCCATCCGCGGTAAAAGACATAAGGAAGTTCTCCTCTCCTTACCTCTGTAAATGCGGTATTTGTAATATCGATTGTAACTCCATCAGAGGAGCCGATGCAAGTGCCGTCTAAAAGCCCCCAAGTTTCCCAAACATACGTACCATACCAATCCCAAGCTAAGACCTGCGGATCTAGCCCAATAGTCCAAGCATGGTCTCCCTCTAAGGGCCCGTAAACATCATCTATTCTTTCAGATGGCGGATCGTGACCGGGATAGCCTTTTATGATTTTATAATAGCGATGCATACCTCCCGTGCCGCTTGTCCATGTTTCTTCCCAATCTAGTATATCTTGAATTGTAAATGTCCAAGTTTTAGAAGCGCCTCGGTAATTTGTATCAGAGCCGGTTAAAGATGCGGTATGGCTGCCATAGGCCAAATCAGATGTCGGTATATAATAAACCGTAATATTAGAGCCGCTTCCTGAAGTACTATGAGCAACTACATTATCATCTACGCGCAGCACAAGAGACGAAAGTTTAATCTGGGCGCCTATTGGTGAATATATTCTCGCGCCTATGGTTGGTCTGACTTGCTCCAAAGGAATATACCCTTTAGGCGTCTCATCCGTTATTATCGGGTCTTGTGAGTTTATAGTAAAAGTCCATTGCTTTTTTATTGCAGGAAGGCCATTTATGTCTTTTCCATTGATGGTTACAGTATGTTCGCCGTTTGTTAAGCCGTATTGTGGTACACACGAGACCGTAATATCAAAATTAGAACCGGAAGTACCATGGGAAACTTTTGTACCATCAATTTTGACCTCGAGAGAATAATTAGGATCAGTATCTATATCTACCCCTAATGGAGAATGGATACGTGCTTTTATTGTAGGTTTAGATTCGTAAGCGGTTCCGGCTGGACTCTCACCATCTATAATCGGCCGCTGGAATTTAACTGTTTTTTCGTCTGACTCTTCTCCGGCGGGGTTTTTCATCTTGAGTTTTACGATGTGCTGTTCGTTGCCCTGTGTATTAAATTTAACGTAGAATTCACCGGGAAATAGAATAATTGGATTCCCGCTTTTATCAAGCAAATCGGGGTCCGATCTTTTTGTCACAAACTTTTTATTATCGAATTTATGCGCAGGTTTATAATAACCTCCTGTCTTATAACCCTGTATATTGAAGAATTCTTCTATATTGCTGTTATATGTACCGGCGGGAGAATTATCGATTTCTACTGATGAAAACGCGATATCGGCTAATAAATATTCTTTGACCTAGGCTACAACATATATAGAGTATTCTTCTCCTCTTCCCGCTTCACCCTTGTCAGCACTTACAATTTTCATAGATTCAATTACGGGAGGGTCATCATCAACGGCTTTCAAAATGGTCTCCCACGCATTAGGCGCATCGGTATGAAAAGCTTCTATGTGATAAATTTGGTTATTCGGCTCACTTTGATTGCGCGCTAATGCAGTTTGACTAGATGGCGTTACTATGCCATCTCCTATATCGAGATCCTCCAGTTTATTACCGTCCGGCAAGCCAGAATAATCAGCAAACAACTTAAATACAGCCGATCCTGCTTTACCTCTAAACCAACTTTTCTCGCTGCTGCCCTGAATCGTTCTGAAATTGCTAGGAATTGCTAACAGGTTTGCCTTATTATTTAAAAATGTTTCGCTTTTTCCATAATTAGATTCGACTCTAACGGGTTCTGTGCTACAAATGACAATTCCACCAAACATACTGTCTCGTATTTTAGCATTACCAATAAATATCTTAGAAGCCTCAGTGGTTGCCGGAACAACCAATTCGCCAATAGCCACTTTTTGGCCTTCATAATGAGGAATGGTTGGGATATATCTTCCACGAGGTTGGCCAGGAGACCTGTAGGGGTTATCGTATCCGCTCAACATATCTCTCACACTGACTAGCACATTCCAGTTAACAAAAATTTCACAAAATTTTAAATGATCATTAATCTGGTTATAAAGGTCATAATAAGCCAGTGTGGACGAAGATGTGTACAAACTTACGTCGGTATCCGCATATTTTGAATAATCCTGTTTTTTCTGCTCCAGATCCGGCCTTAGTCTATCTATAAGTATTACCCCACTCGCCAGCGGGCTGCCTAAAAGAGGCGAATCTACAAATATTACTTTAGCGACTTTCTCCTGATACGATCTTCCATTTTCATCATTCATGCTTAGCATGCGCCGTGTTACCAATCCACCCATACTATGCGCAACAATTATAACCTGTTTCTTCTGATATACCGGCAATCTCTTTATTACTTCATCAACATAATTCGCTAAGTTTGTTGCTATATCCCCTATATCACCTTCACTCATCTCTCTATAATCAAAAACCGCCTCATAATTGTAGAGACGTTCATTGTGATATTTATATTCACTATTATACGGATCATCAGGATCAACAAAAAAATATTTTTGCAATTCTTTAGATGTTTTTTTCCAAAGATCAGATTTGGAGGCTTTGTCAGGCAACACGTTATATCCATGGACAAAAACGATAGGATGGGGATTATATTTTTCTTCATTATTTTCAGCATAAAGCAACCCTTCAAGGCCATATAACATAATAGCCAAAAAGAATAGCGTTAAAATCCGTGTTTTTATGCCGGAAAAGTTTGACATTTTACCTTAGCAACTCCTTTAATTCGAATACAGCGATATTTCCGTTATTCTCCATAACCCCTACCAATCTTTGATCATTCGGAGACACATTCGGGTAATAAATACCGCCTGTGTCTTTTAAATCTTTTATCATCTTCCATCCCCCATTTTCTTTTTTGAAAATTCCTATCTTACTAAGAAACAAAATAGTTCCGTCCTTAGAAATTGCAGCCTCCCCAAGTGAATAGCCACTATCTTCGAAACTTGGATATTGTAATTCAAAAACTAGCTCGCGATTTTTGCCTTCTCCATCTGCAAAATAAATCTTAAGAAAACCGTTATCTATAAAATATGATACGCTGATATTTTTTGATAACCATTTCCAATCTCCACTTGATTTAATCCGTAGCCCAGAATATACATTTTTGATGTACGCTATCGTAAGACCCTGAAGTTTTATTTTGTCTAAATCAAAAGATATATCCGCTATGTTTGTACAATCGCGCCATTTCCAGTCTAAGTTTTTCTTTTGAAATATTTTCCCATTGACATCAAAGAAATAACCCATATAATCATAGCCAATGAATCCCATTGGTATTCTCAAAATAAGTGCCATCTGTTTTATATCGTTTGCGACTCTAAATAAAATATCATCTCTATTAATTTTTCTACCTCCAAGGGTAAAACTAACTCTTTCTGCAAGTTTCGCTACGAGTTCTTTTTCATTTGGTTTGGCGGTATTAACTTTATAAATTAAAAAATCTGCGTTCGAAATTTTACCCCAAAAGAATGAGCAGGGTACCGGCATAATGCCAAAGCCTGGTCCTGTGCCGCCATCATTGTAATTCGTTACTTCGAGATAATAATATTCTTCGTCATTAATCCATTGTGGGTAACAATTGACGGTAACTACATTTTTGTACCCAGCGAGACGTAAAATCTGGACAGGCCCAAAAGCATTTATAAGCAGATCTCCGCCAAAAACTATTAGTATACCTATAAGAAAAAACAATATTATTTTTTTCATTTTTCCATCCTTTTGTTAATTTTTTTTGCGAATTTAAAACCTTCTCTTCCGCCATAAGTCATAAAACCAAATATAAATATCGCTGCCGCAACCAATCCTGCTTTAAATACTTCATTGGTAAACTCTCTTACATTTTCAGATATTCCTGTAAACCAAAAGAAAATGATGCCGCCGAATATAACACCGATTATGCCGCCGAGAGCTATACCGATCAATGTAAAAACAATTTTTAGCAAAGCTTTTCCCATATATCACCTCTTTTTATTGCTGAAACTCTGAGTCCGCCAAACCCACATTAGTTTGGCGAGTAGTAACGGTGGTTGTGGTCGTACTGATTATACTGTTATTTTCATACATCTTTTGGATTTTCTTATTATAAACCCACGCGTTATTTGCGGTAGGTATTTGGACAAATTCTGTCATTTCTAAGGAAGCTTTAATAATCGCAGCATCTGCTCTTTGATAATATGATTCGATTCGGGTGACCACTCCTTTATTATAATCTATATATGTCAAAGTGTATGGCATTTCTTCAGGTTGACTGCTTGCTTTTGTTTTTACGGCATAAATATTTGTAGCCGCATCGTAATTTATGATTTGAGCATCTGCCGGCGCGCCTTCTGTCATAGTAAGTTGAGGACGTATGGTTATTTCACCTGTTGACATATTCTGAACTTTCATTAAATCGCCTTTTTGCCAAACCTTGTATTGTGCAGTAGCAGACTTATCGGGATCATCTGATGTAACTGTCATTTCAGCTATTTGGTCATGTATCTTTTGCGAATTTAAATCTACTTTACTGAATAAGCCATCGACTGTAACCGCAGAATTTGGAGAAGTTGTTATGCTAAAAATTACATTGGCTGAGGGATTAATGGCGGAAGATGCTGTAATTTGAGTCATCGCCTGCGGCGTATTCGGCGCTGTAAATCCTACTTCTGCGATACCATAATAATTAGTTACTGCCGAGGTCGCAGAGAGCGACCCGCCACCTTGAGTCCTAGCAAAATTTATGGCTTGACCTTCTATAGGATTATTATTAGCATCCGTCAGTTTTACAATTAAAGATATTGTCGCACTGCGTAGAGGTGTTGTCGTTTCATCCGTAAGTTTTACAAGTTGTGCACCTTGACCTGTTTTTGCATTTATACTAAATATTACCTTCTCCCTTGGGAAATTTACGGCATATGCTTCTACCAAGTTCAGAGCTGTAGTATTAGTATCTGTGGTAAGCGTAACATATGCTTCGCCGTTCGTATCTGTATTTACAATCGCTTGAGATAAGGTGCCGTTACCGGCTGTTACAGTGAATTGTACTGGTTCGCTTGTTTTTGGAGCATCTTCTACAACGAGTTTCACCCTAAGTTCGATACCACTCCCTGCTACAGGATTATCGGGATCGCCGTAATAGGTATCTTCTGTTATTTTGAGCAGTTCATAGACACTTGTCGTTGTGGAATTTATTATGATATCATCTGTAGCCGTATTGCCAGCCTCATCATAAGCTGTGGCAACGATGGTATTTTGGCCGTATCTTAAGTCTACTCCTTCTGCGGTAAAGGTATTGCCTGTTATTTCGGCAAAGATGCCGTTTACGTCGACCGAAGCCTCGGGATCATTTATAGTGCCTGTGACTGTTATCGGGGCCTCGGTTAGGGTTGCGCCGTTTGAGGGTGAGGTTATTACGACATAGGGAGGCGCTGTGTCCAATTTGACGTTTAATATTACTGCGCCGCTTTCAAGGCCGAAGATATTTCTTGAGGTAATGACAAGGGTCTTAGTGCCGTCTACCGTGCCTAGATCGTAAGAGTCTATAGTCCATTCAGTATCGGCATTTGGCGGAATTGCTTCTACACCGTTTATTACAATTGAAGTATTGATATCCTTTGTGCCGTTTATGGAGATATATCGTTCTTTTGTTACCTCCGGGATAGAAGAAACGGTTGGTGAGGCTGGTGCAGGTAATAAACTAATACGCACACCCATGTCTCCGCCATCGTCCGCTATGCCCTTACAAGGCGAGCCTACGGCTAATGTAAAATCGCCATTTACGGCATCTATGAACAGTGGGTCCTCTGAGATACTTCCATTTACACCCGTTATATCGAATATTATAGCGTCTTCATCAAGCCAATAGGTGTGGGTACCGCCCCAGACGTCGTTATGATACATAAGTGATGTCCGCGTATCAAAAAGGTCTCCATCGCGATAGGTAAGGAATATACCGTCGCTGCCGCCTACGATGATATTATTCTTAATCTCAGGACGCTCTTTATGCATACGTAACAGCACTCCGTATCTATTGTTATAAAGCGTGTTATTACGTACTACTCCCGATACTATGCCGCCGCAGGATTGCGTAAAATAGTATACTGCGCAGTCTGCGTTTTGTATAATGTTATTTTCTATATTGGGGCCTGTATCCATGTCCAAGCTTTCATACATATTCCATATCTGGATACCCTTTCCAAAGGGCTTTTCGCCAGTTTCATTGCCGGGCAAGCTTCTTAAGAAATCGGGTTCGGGTTCTATATGGCAGTTTTTAACTGTCACATTCGCATTTATGGCTGTAATTCCAGCATCAGCTAAAAGTACTTGGTCAGGATAGTTATCGTCCCACGCCATTTGATAACCGTCATCGTATTGTATTGTGAGATTATCTATGGTAGCTTCTGTATTTTTTACTGTGATATTGCCCTTGATTATAGTCGTTCCCGCGGGAGCACCTCTAAGCGTAACGTTTTCGGTAATAATGATATCTTCGTAATATGTGCCTGCAGGGATATAAATCATATCATACGGCCTTGAAGGATCATCTATAACATATTGAATTGTTGTCCCGGGAGGAACAATGGTCGCAAGAGAACCGTCGATGGTTATGAGTAACGCTGCCGCATCCTCTCCGCCCTTATCGTCAGCGACTCTTACCTTTGCATAGTATACACCGGTATCGCCGGTTGCGGGCGTCCATTCAAAGGCACCGTTTGTTTCTTCCAACGCAGCATTGGCAGGATATATCTTGTCTTTGATTGGCTCCAAGAAATATGTTATGGGATCGCCATCGGGATCTGTAGCTGAAACGGTAAACGCCAATGTCTCTCCTTCTTTAACTGTCTTTGGATCAATCGGGTCGATAATAGGCGGATTATTAAAATCTAGAACTGTTATTGGCACATCCTCGTAATCTTCGCCGCCTTTGCCGTCACTGGCTTTGATTCGTACCTCATAAGTACCGGCCTGTGTGGTATTAGGCGTCCATTCAAATATACCGCTCATCTCACCTATAGTTGCGCCTTGAGGGTAATTTTTGTCTGGGATAGATTCAAGTGAATAAGCGGGAATATCGCCTTCGGGATCTGGTTGTGTAGTAACAGTAAATGTCAAAAGATGTTCCGTGTAGATGCTTTTTGGGCCTATCGGGTCCATTTCGGGTGGGGTGTTGACGACATCGTAGACGGTAATCTGTATGACTTCTTTGTCCTCACCACCTCTGCCGTCGGTCACTTTCACATTTACTTCGTAATATCCGGCCTGATCATATGTAGGCGTCCATTGGAATATGCCTGTATCGCTGCCTATCGTAGCGCCTTCAGGATAATTTTTGTCTGGTATCAATTCAAGAGAATAGGTAGGCAGATCGCCATCATCGTCGTGTGACGTTACGGGGAATGAAAGAAGCACCCCCTCATTAACGGTTTGCGGAGGTATGGGATCAATCTCGGGAGGGGTGTTCAGCCTTTCGGTTTCTACATAATATACTTTTTGAGGATAAACGGTAGAGTATACGATTCTTGGTTTATTCGCGCTGTTTAACTTTATCTGTAAGTCCTTTGGGCCATACGAAATCGGTACCGAATTTATTTTTTGTGGGGTCGACCAAGTAGCACCTTCCCTAACTTTGTAAAAAATGTCTTGTCCATTGACATACACCACGTGTATTTGATTTAGAGTATCGATAGCCAGAGAAGCCCTAACCATGCTACCTGAAGATAATTGGACAATTTCCTCATAGGACCATTGCGTAGAATTTTTTATTCCGAGATAGAGTTTTTGAGGGCTTGTGTCTAATTGAACGATATAGTATAGGTTATTATTGCTGTCGAAAGCTATTGCTCCGTTTGGATCCTGAAGGATATTATACTCATTTCCAAAATTTACCGGCCCAGACCACGAGCCACCTGATTTGTAATAATACTTAAGGCCGCCGTTTTTCCTGCCGGCAATGACATACGGTATTGGAGTGGGGCCGTGGGTTACAATAACCGTTACCGGCTTCATCATATACGAATATTCTTTTATATCAGTATCGACAGTTTGCTGTGTGCCTTCGCCATTTCCTGTCAGCGCCGGCTCCCAACTTGTGCCGTTGTAGAATCTATAATGTATCTTTTCCGCGCCGCCATTATTATTCCAATAGGCAACGTGAAAGTTGCCATTGTCATCAACGCACATCGATTCATAATTACCTGTCCATGTGCCTTTTAATGTCTCTTCTTGCCAGCTTCCGCTTTTATTGGTTCTATACCACACGCCCTGCCCATATTCAGTGGCATAGGTAATATGAACTTTGCCGTTAGTATCCAAAAATATCGATGTCTCTGCGCAGGCGTATGGCTTCCAGATAGGCTGCTGACCCTGCCAAGAAATATCCCGGTAAGTATAATAAAGATACGAGGGCCAACCATCGCCGTCTTGGTTTACTCCAAAAGATATATGCGGTCTACCTTGATTGTCTATAGCAAGGGAAGGATCTGACCTTTTATAAGATGGGTCTAATGTATCCGGAATCTCCGTGACAAACCAACTATATGTGGGTATTTCGGCAAAGGCGCTGCAGGTTAATATAAAGAAGCTGGCAATGACAAAACATACCCCGGCGAATGCAAGGTAATATTTTGATAATCTTGCATGAGATATCATGAGGCGTTGCCGCTTATCCATCGCCATCACCTCTTCGACATTTTAAAAACACTGTAGAAAGTTACGAAAAAAAATAAAGGCCTTGTGCCCTATTACCTCATATTAAAGTATACCATAATAATTAGCGGGGAGCAAGGCTGAATTATTACTCGACAACGATAATAACGTCATAACATATTGATTATAAATGAGATACAAAAAATAAGGAGTAGGAAAATAAAGGAGTTAAACTAAATATTTTATCGCCTAACAGCACTATTTACAGGGTTTTTCTAAAACTACTTAAAGAGCCGTACTGGCAATATATTCTGTTATAAAGATGTTTTCCGCCATCAAGCTCATCAATTTCTTTATGACTAGGATGATGGCCAAGTTTCCGCACCAGCTCCAGATACTCACCATGTATCCTATTAAGCGTTACTTCCTTGTGCAGTTTAATAGCGGAAAGGCTGTATTTTTTAAGCACCCGTGAGGCGGCCTTTACACTGACGCCATAGTGCTCGGCAAACGCTTTCAATGAGCCGCATTTCATAAACTCTTCTTTTAAATTTTCCGGAGGGATGGATAATTTGCGCCGCTTGGGACGTTCTGAAATACCACTAGGGGAAGCGGCGTCTTCTATCATTTCTTTGGCGAGATTTAGAGGGATACCGTGTTTTTTGGCTGTTTCTTCAAGGTTTCCAAGGGAAACAAAATCATTATAAACGCGGCTGGCTAATAATTTGTATTCTTTGGATATATTGTCTTTATCTTCCACGTCGGAATTATATCAAAAATTGGGCCCCTTTGCAAGATTTTCCTTGAGACTAACGAATGATATGGTATAGTTGTAGACAAAAGGATTGATAAAAAATGTCCGAAATAACCAATGAGCCGCTGCTTCCCATAGATCTCACGCTCGAGAAGTTCAAAGCAGCTTTTATGGAGCACGGGCCCGTGCCAAGCCTGGCTAGATATTACGGCGTCAGCCCGGCACAGATATTTACAACAGCGATAAAATATAACTTATCATTAAGAAAGCTAAACTCCGAAAGAGTTCGTTACAAAGCAAAAAAGGCCTACGAGGCAATTGCTAAAAAACTCGGACATTATCCGACAAGCCGAGAAATACGGCAGGATAAAGAATCAAAAAAACTTTATGGCGCGATACGCCGTCTTTTTGGAACATTAAACAGATTTCGAGAGGCCTATGGTTATCCCAGTCCGCCGGATACGTCTATAGCGAGAGCTGAGGCGCTATATAAAGACTATCTTAAATTTGGAACGCTTACAAAGGTGGCCAAAAAGTATAACATAACGAGTTGGACAGTAGGGCAGATTCTTCGAAATGCCAACGCTAAAGGATTATTTAAGTATCCACCGGAGAAGCCAGATCTTCTATCTTATATCACGCCAAAGCAGCTAAAAGCAGACTACATATTCTACGGCCCAATAAGCAATCTAGCCATACATTACGGCGTTGCCCCAGGAGCGGTCAACAGGTTAGCAAGGAAATACAATCTATCTATCAGAAAAATGGTCACCGAACGGGCTAAGAAAAGGTTATTTGAGGACTATAAGGAAATCCTTACGAATTTGGGTCATCGTCCTACCACAACAGAAATACAGCGGCTTTTGAAAAGCTTGTACAGTCGAATCTTACACCATTACAAGTCTATCGATAACTTCAGAAAAATCTATCGCTATCCGAAACCAACAGGAAAATACAGTAAAAAGATATAGAAACTCTGTGGCCCGCCGTGTATCAAAGATTAATATATAACAAATTTATTATCAAACCAAATATGGTTTTTGGTACGCGTATGCTAAAAAAGTGGTACGCGTGTGCTAAAATCGGGGTTTTGGAAGAAGTCGGTTTTCGCGGAATTTTCGTAACTATAGGCCACGCTTGACGATATATTCAATCAAATCCACGACTCGACAACTATAACCCCATTCGTTGTCGTACCACGAAAGCACTTTGACGAAATTGTCCTGTATAACCTTCGTACTCTGGCCGTCCACAATAGAGCTCAATGAACAATGGTTAAAATCTACGGATACTACAGGATCTAAAGTGAACCCTAATATGCCTTTCAGTTTTCCTTCGGCTGCTTCCTTAAATGCCGCGTTGATCTCATCACTCGTCGTCTTTTTCGACAATGTGCATGTGAGGTCGACCAGAGACACGTTCGGCACGGGAACGCGGATCGCAAAGCCGTCAAGTTTTCCCTTTAATTCGGGTATGACTAAAGATATCGCCTTCGCAGCTCCGGTGGAAGTCGGGATCATCGAAATCGCTGCTGCCCGCGCGCGGCGCAAATCCGAATGAGCCATATCCTGGACTCTCTGGTCATTCGTGTACGCGTGTATAGTCGTCATCAAGCCTTTCTCAATGCCCCATTTATCATTCAGGATTTTGGCTACAGGGCCGAGGCAGTTCGTGGTGCATGAAGCGTTTGATATGACATTATGGCTTTTGGGGTCGTACTTGTCTTCATTGACGCCCATGACAATCGTGATATCCTCGCCTTCGGCGGGAGCGGATATGATGACCTTCTTTGCGCCGCCTTTTGTAATGTGGTTTTCGGCGCCCTTGACTTCTTTACCCTTCTTGTTTACGCCGTCTTTCTTGATGGTAAATAGGCCTGTTGATTCTACGACAATCTCAACTCCCAGCTCTTTCCATGGTAGTTCTGAAGGGTCCTTTTTAGCGAGGACTTTTATCGTCTTCCCGTTTACCGAGATTGCGTCATCTCCGGCCACCTTTACGTCCCCCGGAAAACGCCCGTGTATGGAATCATATTTCAACAAATGCGCGTTTGTCTTTGTATCGGTTATGTCATTTACCGCCACCAGCTCGATGGATTTGGAGTTCTTTTCCAGAATGGCTCTCGCCACCATCCTTCCTATTCTTCCGAAACCGTTTATGCCTACTTTTGTTGCCATTTTAAGCCTCCGAATTTTTGCGTGCAAAAATTCGTCCCGAGCAAGCGAGCTCGTATTCTATCTAGCGAGCGCGTCGAGGGACTACCTTAGTGCAGTGTTTATACTTATTTAAGACTTTAAATTATACCACACAACCAATGATAATCAAGAGAAAATTTATCCCAACTTTGCCCCGACCCTTACCTTATGTCCCCGCAAAAATAATTCCGCGCTCATTCTTTTCTTGCCCTCTGTCTGCATCTCTAAAATCGAAATAGCGCTGTCTTTGGTCCTTACGATAAATCCTTCCTTCTGATCTGCCATGATAATCTCACCCGGCGAAAATCCGCTGAAATCGCCGTCCTTTACCGCTTCCGCTTTTATGATTTTAAGCGTTCGGCCGTCTATGCTGGAATAAGTCCCGGGCCACGGCTTGAGCGCCCTCATTTTATTGAGAATGACATCTGTCGGCGAACTCCAGTTTATAATACCGTCTTCTTTTTTGAGTTTCGGCGCAAAGGTCGCCTCGTTTTCGTTCTGTTTTATAAACTTTGCCCTGCCTTCCCCTATCGACTTCATGGCCTCGGCCAGCAAATCGGCGCTTATAAGAGCCAGTTTATTGCTCAATGTCTCGCTAGTATCATCTTTTTCTATTTTTAATTCTTTTCGCAGGATAATATCGCCGGCGTCAAGGACTTCGTTCATCCTTATTATGGTGACTCCTGTCTCTTTGTCACCCGCCAGGATGGCCCTATGTATCGGAGCCGCCCCTCTATATTTAGGCAAAAGAGACGGGTGGATGTTCAGCGAGCCGAATTTTGGGATATCGAGTAACTGCTTACCCAGTATCGCGCCGAATGATACGACAACAAATGCATCGGCGCCTAAATCCTTAATTTTAGCGGCGAATTGCGGATCGTTCACGTCGGCAGGTTGAAAAACGGCCATGCCGCGCATCTCGGCCTCTATCTTAACCGGCGGCGGAGAGACTTTCAGGTCTCGCCCTTTCTTCCTATCCGGCTGTGTCACTACCGCTACGATAGAGCATTTCTTGGCGATGGTTCGTAAGATGCTTGCCGCAAATTCCGACGTTCCAAAAAATATTATCCGCATTTATAAATCGCCTTTTTGAAATATTCTTTCGCGATAGCCGTGTCCCTTTTTACCCTCGCGATTAATTCCAGTTTATTATTGAACTTCTTTTCGTCTCTTATCTTTTTCAAGAATATAATTTCCATCTCCCTGCCGTATATCGGTTTATTGAAATCGAAAATGTGCACCTCTATGACCGGTTCGCTTTCGTTTCTTACGGCGTGAACCCAGCCCCTACGCGTAGGGGCTGGGTGAAAAGTGGGCCTGAAGCCGATATTGAGTATGCCTCGGTATTGCTTACCCTCCAATTTCGCCTTCACTATATAAACGCCGCTCGGCGGAATGGCTTCATGGTGAGGATCTACGTTTGCCGTAGGAAAACCTATGGTCCTACCGCGCATCGAACCTTTTACTACCGTTCCCAACACCGAAACATCCCTTCCTAATAATTGCCGCGCCTTTTTGAGGTCTCCCGACATTATGAGCTTGCGTATTAACGTACTGCTTACCACCCGGTTCCCGGATTTTAACGGCTTTATTACAGAGATGTTGAATCCAAATCTCGGCCCTATTCTTTTCAGGTGCTTAACGTCTCCCGAGCGGCCTTTCCCCAATACGAAGTTCTCGCCGACCAAAAGTTCTTTTGTATTCAGCTTTTTCTTGAGTATGTCTTTGGCAAAGCGCGCCGGCGTCATGGCCGCAAAATCATCCGTAAAATTTATTATCACGGCTATATTTACACCTTCCGCCTCCAGCAACCTCAGTTTGTGTTCCGATGAAATAAGCATCGGCGGAGTCATGCGCGGTTTAAGTACTTTTAGCGGATGCGGCTTGAATGTTACGACGCAACTTTTACCTTTTATCGCCCTTGAATATTTTTTAAGCTGCCTAAGGATCTTTTGATGGCCCCGGTGAACGCCGTCAAATATGCCTATGGTGACCGCTGTCGGAGTTTTTATGTTTAAATTTTGTATTCCGCGCACTATTTTCATAGTAAGTGACTGCCCAATTCATCGCCACTAAGCCCCTTGAGCTCATCCACCGTAATCGCCTGAGATATATCATATATACCGGAACGGATCCTTCTCAGTTCCGCCATGTGGCCGCCGCAGCCTAATTTATCTCCTATATCGGCGCAAAGCTGCCTTATATAAGTCCCTTTCGAACAGGTCACGTCAAACATCACGTCAGGAATCGTTATTTCCTTTATGAGTATCTCTTTTATATTCACTTTGCGGGTTTTTCGCGGGACTTCCACGCCCTTTCTGGCCCATTTATATAATGCCTTGCCTCTGAACTTCACCGCTGAGTACATCGGCGGCATCTGTTCAATCTCGCCGGTAAAGCTCATAACGGCGTTTTTTATAGCGGTATCACCAAGTCCCTCTATAGAACCTGTGCGCGTTGTTTTTCCCGAAGAGTCGCCGGTATCGGTCGTAAGCCCTAACCTTAAAGTAGCAGCATAGCTCTTATCGTCATTAAGCAGCGTGTTGGACTTTTTAGTCGCGTCGCCGATTAAGACGACGAGAACGCCCGTCGCGATAGGATCCAGCGTGCCCGCATGGCCGACTTTTTTTGTATTAAACAGTCTCCTGGCGATATTGACGACATCGTGGCTGGTTATGCCTTTTGGCTTGTCTACGATTAATATACCATTCATATTCTATAGCAAGAATTCCTCAGCCGTCTTCAATACCTTCGCGATGACTTTATCCAGCGGCCCTGTCAGTACCGAACCCGATGCTTTTGGATGACCGCCTCCGCCGAATTTAGTCGCGAGAACATTTACGTTTGCGCTGCCTTTTGAGCGGAAACCGACGTGTATCTTCTCGGTGTCCTCTAGGTCTTCTCTGAAAAAAAGCGATATCTCGGTTCTTTCTATTGACCTTGCGAAATTTATGAAGCCGTCAGTCCTGTCCGGCGTCATTTTGGTATCATCCAGCATTTTTTTTGTGACGAACATATACGCTATCTTGCCGTTTTTAGTTACCTTGATTGTCGAAAGCGCTTTTGAGAGCAGTTCCATGTCGCCTATATCTTTGGTTTCGTAAACCTTTTCCGCTATCTTTGCCGGTTTTATGCCCAATTTGATAAGGTCGCCGCATATGCGGTGAGTCTCGCTCGTCGTAGAGTCATATCTAAAAGACCCCGTATCGGTCAATATGGCGACGTAAAGCGCCGTCGCAATGTCGTCGGTAATGCTCAACCCCATCTCCTTGTATAACTTATAGACCATCTCCCCGCAAGAGCTGGCGTCCGGGTCTACCCAATTAAAATCGCCGAAGTTTTCGTTGCTTACGTGGTGGTCGATGTTGATTACGTTGACTTTGACCTTAGGGACTTTCAAAAGCGGGGCTATCTTGCCGCTTCTTTCTATGGTGGGGCAGTCCGTTATGACAACATTAGAATACTTCTTGATCCCTATGTTATTGCCGATAATGATCTTGTCCCACGACGGGAGGAATTTATACCTATCCGGCACGGGGTCGCTGTTGACCATCATGGCGTTCTTCCCAAGCTGTTTTGCCATATAAAAAAGCGCGATTTCGCTTCCTATGGCGTCTCCTTCCACATTAATATGGGAAGTTATGAGATAATTATCGTATTTTCTGATCGCTTCGGCAACTTCTCGTATACCCATTTATCCTCCACTGGTTTCCTTATCCTTGCGTATCTTGTCAAACAGCCTGTCCATCTTGTCCGCGTATTCGGCGGATTTATCTACCTTAAAGATTATCTCCGGCGTAAACCGCAATTTAAGCCTGTCGCCCATATGCCCCTTTATAAAACCTTTCGCGTTTGAGAGCGCCACCCCGGTGGCCTTTTTCTCTTTGTCGCTGCCGAAAACCGTGTAATAAATTTTAGCGTATCTTAAGTCCGGCGTGATCTCGACTTTCGTGATGGTGGTAAAGCCGATCCGCGGATCTTTAAGCTCTTCCTGTATCATAGTGCTGATTTCTTTTCTTATCGCTGCAGCTACTCTTTCCGGCCTTGTAATGCTCATAATATCTCCGTTTCATGCGTTAATATTTCCGCTCCATTAAAACTCGGCGGGGACACTCTCCTTAATCCCTCGACTGCGCTCACCATTCCCTCGAATACATTCGACTCCGCTCAGTATTCGCCCTGAGCCTGTCGAAGGGGCGAACCATCCCGAGTAAATCGAGGGGTTGGTCCATTGCAAGCGCTTATGGTGTGTCTTTTTAGTTCTTTACTTGCAAATGCCAATTCATCTTGCCTTGTATAAATCAAGCCGTCTATTTTGGCGTAAAGGGTCTTTTTAAGTATTTCGGTAAAACACGGGCCCGGCCGGGCGCCTATGCGCTTAAGGTCGGCTCCTCCTATCGAAAGGCGCACCCTCTTATATTTTTTCAAAAACTCAATGATCCTGTTCCTCGCAAGTTTACCGCCGCATTTAGCCGTTATAAATAGCAGCGTCTCCGAAGAAAGCGGTTCGAGCGCGCTGTATACCTTACTGGGCTTGGCACTTTTTTTCTTCGATAAGAGCGCGATAATTTCTCTTCCGGATTTTTTCGCGGAAGCTATGCTTAACTTATCGGCTCGTCTCATCATGAATCTATCGCATACTTTCAGGGCATCGCTAAGGGCAAGGCCGTCGATTATCGCCATGAAATAGACGAGTGAGATATCTACGGGCCGTTCTTTCGAAAAATAATCGCCGTCGAACCCGGCCGTTCTCTTTATATCGCCGCAAATCGCTTCCTCGGCGGCGCCGAATCTTATTCTTGGACTTATGAACCTGAGTTCATCAAGGCTCTTCATCCTCTTTATGGCCTTAACGGGATCTTTTTCCTTTAGTAATAACTCTATCTCTCGCCGCAGCCGTTCGCCGGAGACCTTATCAAACATCCGGGTCTTGACCGCGTTTCTGATAAGCCGTGCCGTAAAATCATCTATCTTAAAATCGTATCTTTGCTCAAAACGCACCGCCCTGAAGATCCTCGTCGGGTCATCAATAAAACTTTTCTCGTCTAATACCCTTATCCTTTTCGCGGCAAGGTCCTTCGCGCCTTCAAAAAAGTCTATCAATTCCCCGAAATCGCTTCTATTTATGCTGACCGCCATGGCGTTAATCGTAAAATCCCGCCGATAGAGATCCTCCTTTATCGAACTGAACTTGACCGACGGAAGTGCGGCCGGCTGCCTATAAAATTCCTTTCTCGCCGTCGCTATATCTATTTTAAGCTTGGCACCCTTGGCCGATTTCGGCATTATCAAAGTCGCCGTACCGAATTTTTTGTGCGCCACTAAAGTAGCGTTCATCGCCAGGGATGCATTATTGGCAAATTTCAGCGCATCGCCTTCCACTACGATATCTATATCGAGATTCTTCACGCCAAGCAAAAGATCTCTTACGAAACCGCCGACCAGGTACGCTCTATATCCCTGGTCCTCCGCCAATTCCGCTATCTTTTTAATAACACGAAGCATGTCCTTTGGAAGCAATACGCGCATATGATGCCTCATGGCCGCGGATGAAACTGCCTATGGATCATCTTAAGCCTTTCTTTATTGATATGGGTGTATATCTGCGTCGTGGATATATTGGCGTGGCCGAGCATCTCCTGCACCGACCTCAGGTCCGCCCCTCTCTCCAAAAGGTGAGTGGCGAATGAATGCCTTAAGGTGTGCGGCATTATATTCTTGTCGATGCGCGCCTTTTTTGCATACGACTTGATTATTTTCCAGAACATCTGCCGCGTCATCTTATGGCCCAATCTCGTAAGAAAAAGGCCCTTTTCGGAATTTGATACATTCGACGGCGCCAAACCTCGTCCTTCAGGATGAGGTCTAGAAGCGCCGCTCAGTATCACCCTGAGCAAACCTCGGGCTTTAGCCCGAGGTACGTCGAAGGGTGATTTTACGAGTGTCGGCCTCACTTTATCAAGATACCTTCTTATCGCGACGCGCGCCGTTTTGCCTAAAGGGACTATCCTCTCTTTTGAGCCTTTCCCCAAGCATTTAACTACGCCAAGGTCGAGGTTAACATCCGTAAGGTTAAGATTTACTACCTCCGAAACTCTCATTCCGGTAGCGTACATCAATTCAAGGCACGCTTTATCTCTTATGCCTATCCAATCTTTAAGATTTGGCTTGCTGAGCAAGTGGTCGACTTCGTCCAAAGACAGCGAATCGGGCAGATGCTTCCATAATTTTGGGGTCTCAATAACGCTCGTCACGTCTACTTTCATAAACCCTTCCCTCGTAAGGAATCTGAAGAACGTTTTTATAGCCGCGAGTGAGCGGGCGATGGAATTCGCCGAGAGCCCTTTATCCTTCTCCGAAAGCATGAAATTCGTCACGTCGGATTTTTTAGCCTCGTTAAAAGAAGACATGCCCTTCTTTTCGAGGTAAGTGGTGAACTTGCCGAGATCTCTTTCGTAGGAGACGAGGGTATTTTTAGAGAGGCCTCTTTCCAGGGAAAGGTAGTCCAGAAATTGAGCGATATTGTCTTTCACGGTCACACGTAGATTTTAATAATTTATACGAGAGGTGCATTATTAATAAACCCGTTCGCGCGTTTCTCTTCTCCGATAGTGCTTGATGGCCCATGCCCGGGGTAAAGGACGGTCTTATCGTCTAAAACGAATAGTTTCTCTCTTATGGAATCGAACAGTTTTGCCGCAGAGCCATATGGAAAATCGGTCCTGCCGACCCCGCCCATAAACAGCGTATCGCCGGTAAATATCACGCCGTCGGTTAAAAGCGATATGCTGCCGGGAGTATGCCCGGGAGTATGTATGACCCTAAGCTTGAGATCCCCGATTTCTATCACATCGCCGTCCTCTAAGATGCGGTTTGCTTCGGGGCTTTTTATGGAAAATCCGAACGAGGCCGACATATTAAGTTTGGCATTTCTTAAAAAATCGACATCGAGCCTGTGTATATAAATAGGGGATTTGAATTTACCGTTAGAAGAAATATGATCGCCGTGCCCGTGGGTATTTATGACGCATTTTATATGAAGGCCGTATTTTTCAACCTCGCGCTTTATTCCGCTTCCGCCGCTGCCCGGATCTATGATCGCTGTCTCTTTCTTTTCTAAATCGGCGAATATATAGCAATTGGTCTCCATGGCGCCGACTACCAACTTTTTTATCATCCTTTTTTCCACTGGCTTCGCCTCGCTTTCATTTTTGTGTTTAGTCTTCGGTCTTTATATACTTTTGCATTCTTCTATAAGAAAACTCATCCAGTACTATTCTCCCTACCCTTTCGACCGTCCGGCGGTTACGCACACTGTCTTTGATACATTCGTGCCTCTTTTCGATATCCTCTATCACGGATTTTATGTCGTTTATCTGCGGGTCAAGTTTTTTAGCCTCCTCCTCCGTAAGCAGATCTCTCATAGCGGTAAGGTGCTTCAGCGACTCATTCGCGCTCATAACATCCCTGGAATAAGCGGTCCCTTCGCTTCTTTCCAGTTCCGTATGCCAATTGTGCCAAAGAATATAATGGTTTTGATACCTTACCGGAGCCGGTTTGGCCTTATACTCTTCAACCTGATAAAAGGAATATTCTTCCTTCTTCGGCGTCGGTTTCCTGATAAATTTTTTAGCCAACTCGCCGCAGCCGGTTAAACTTGTTATCATCGCAACGATTAATATTATTTTTATAAAATTATTCATTTTACCATCTCCCTACTTGCCGGGGACACTCTCCTTAATCCCTCGACCTTGCTCGGGATGGTTCGCCCCTTCGACAGGCTCAGGGCGAATACTGAGCGGAGTCGAATGTATTCGAGGGAATGGTGAGCGCAGTCGAACCAAAAGTCACTGTCTATAAACGACGGAGGGTGTCCCCCTCCCGTCTTTGCCGGCTTCTTTAGTCTTGTGGTTCATCGCAACCGCTAGTGGTGCATCTACTCTATCATTTCTTTGAATTCCGCTTCGCTAATTATCTTTATGCCGAGACTTTTTGCCTTGTCATATTTGGAGCCGGGGTCGCTGCCGGCGACCACTAAATCTGTCTCCTTGCTTACGCTCGAGGACGTCCTTCCGCCGAGTTTCCGGACAAGCTCCTCGGCCTCAATGCGGGTTATGGACGAAAGGCCGCCTGTAAAAACGACCGTCTTTTCGGAAAATACGCTCCTCCGGACAGATATCTCTTCAGACATCCTAACACCGGCTTTCTTTAATTTTTCAAGGACTTTTAGGTTCCCCTTGTTGTTGAAAAATGTATGAATGCTTTCCGCCACAATAGGCCCGATCTCTTTATTGGACTGCAAAGATTCCGCGCTCTGTTTTGCTATTTTATCTACGGAACCGTAATTCTGGTATAAAAGCCACGCCACATGAACGCCGACGTGGCGTATGCCTAACGCGAATATAAGGCGGAAAAGTTCGTTCGACTTACTCTTTTCTATTGATCCGATCAGGTTCTGCGCAGACTTATCCGCGAACCTCTCGAGCCTCTTTATGTCATCAATCTTAAGGTAATATAGATCGCCGTAATCCGCTACCATCTTCTTTTCGACTAATTGATTGACAACGGCTTCTCCCAGTCCCTCTATATCCATTGCGTCGCGCGAAGCGAAATGCAGTATCCTCTGCTCTATCTGTGCTTTACATGACACATTATCGCATCTTACGGCTACCTCATTCTCAGGCCTGACGGTATCCGAACCGCAGGCGGGGCATTTTTTGGGCATGCCGAATTTCTTCTCCTTACCCGTCCGCTTTTCTTTGACGACGCTGACGACCTGCGGTATTATCTCGCCGCCCTTTTCGATGATTACCGTGTCACCTATCCTGATATCTTTTCGTTCTATCTCGTCTATATTATGCAGCGTGGAACGCGAAACGGTAGTGCCTGATACGTGAACCGGTTTTAATATCGCCACCGGAGTTAATGTGCCTGTCCGCCCCACCTGAACCGCGATGTCTAAAAGTTTTGTTTCTTTGCGCTCCGCGGGAAATTTATACGCTATCATCCACCGCGGGCTTTTAGTCGTAGCGCCGAGCTGCTTTTGGCAGTCAAAAGAGTTAACTTTTACCGCCATCCCGTCTACGTGGTAATCGAGATCCTCCTTTTTCTTCTCCCATTCGTTGCAATATTTTATAACGTCTTCTATCCCGAAAAATTTTACTACCTCCGGATTTACGCGCATCCCCAATGATTTCATATACTCAAGTGATTCGTACTGGCTTTCTATCCTGACGCCCTCAAAAGCGCCGACGCCGTGCACGAATATGTTTAGGTGCCGCTCGGCGACTATTGCGGGATCTAAAAGTTTCAAAGAGCCGGCAGCCGCGTTTCTGGGATTGGCAAATAATTCCTCCCCCTTTTTTTCTTTTTCCTCATTGATCTTCAAAAAATCTTTTTCGGACATGTAGACTTCGCCGCGGATCTCTATAATACTCGGTATGGCCTTATGGCCTTTTTTGAGGGCCGGCGGTATGTTTTTTATCGTCATTATATTCCGCGTCACGTCATCACCGGTTCTCCCGTCGCCTCTCGTCAGGCCCCGCTCCAGCTTTCCGTTTCTGTAAAGGAGCGATATGCTCGCGCCGTCCACCTTGAGTTCCACGACATATTCAACCCTATCAGCGCCCAGGTTTTTCTTCACCCGTTCGTCAAATTTCCTAAGCTCATCCGCCGTGTAGGTGTTATCCATGCTAAGCATCGGCACTATGTGCTTAGCCGTCACGAATTCCCCTGTCGGCTTTCCGCCGACTATCTGCGTGGGCGAATCGGGGGCCTTGAACTCCGGGTATTTTTCCTCAAGCGAAGCTAATTCTTTTAATAAGCCGTCGTATTCTTCATCCGAGACAACGGGCTCGGTATCCACATAGTAAAGTTTATTACAGCGCTCTATCTTTTTCCTTAGTTTCTCGATCCGTTTTTTTATCCGGCTTTTTTCCATATTATCTTCCTTCGCTAAGCCGATTGGCCAAAATCGGGGGCAACCCCGCCTCTTTAATCTTCTTCGCGGCCTTCTTTATATCGTAGGAAGCCCTTTTTATTTCGACACATTTTTCGTCCGTATCAAAAATCGCATAACACGCGCGCGGGTCGCCGTCCCGCGGCTGGCCTACGGAACCGACGTCCACAATGTAGGAGGTGCCCTTTTCAATCTTTACGCTGCTCTCAAAAGAAAGCGCCACCTCATCGACTGTCTTCAGAAAAACTGCCGGCGAATGGGAATGCCCTATTAAACACACCTGAGTCTTCATAAAATTAAACGTTGTAAATGCTTCGTAAATATTCAATATGTAATGGAATTGCTCCGGCTCATTCAGCGAGCCGTGCACCATCGTAACGTTACTGTCTTCGTAAACTGTCTTAAGGGCTTTAAGATAAGCCTTTTCTGGGGCGCTTAACTGTTGGGCCGTCCACATCACGGCTTCTTTCGCAAAAGGATTAAAGCATGAAATGTCAAATAAGCCGACGCTTCCCCAGTCGTGATTGCCGCAAACGACCTTATCGGTAAGTTTTTTTGTCATCTCTATAGAGCGGGACGGCTCCGCTCCGTAACCTACGATATCTCCGCCGCACAGGTATTCATCGGCCTTTTCTTTTTTAAGCGCGCTTATGACCGCCTCAAAGGCCTCAACGTTGGAATGGACATCCGAAAATATGGCGTATCGCATAGAAGTTACCCGAATATCCGGAGCAGGTCTTCGCTTATTTGTCATTTACTCCAAGTTTGCCCGCTGCTATCAATTTCTCTTTAGCTTTCTCAAGATGAGTCTTCACAATATCAATATGATACTTATCATCCGTAAATACCGTAAGGCAGCGCTGCCATTCTTTATATTCCGATTCTATATCTCCCTTTTTTCGGTAGGCATGGGCGATCAATCTGTCGATGTAGCTTGGATGTTTTACTCTCGTCGCCGCCCTGAAATACTTTATGCCCTCGTCATAATTTTTCAATTTATGGTAATATATCCATCCCAGGTTAAACCAGAGATCGTATACGTTTCTGTTTCTCGCCAGCCCTTCTTTCATGAATTTTACGCCTTCGTCAATATACTTTTCCTTGTTCGGAAGTCCGGCTGACTCGGCATACGCATAACAGTTGTAGGCGAGATGCCACGCGCCCAGCTCCCACGCTTCGAGAAAATGGGGCTGCATCCACGTTATGGCGCGAAGGAGCGGTATGATATCAAACCATTTGCCGGTGTGCCACATTTCGTCTATCCTGAGCCATAATAAATCCACCGCTATGCCCCTAAAACCTCCTATAACAAAATTAGTGACAAATTCCCCCGGCATGATGATCATGGATTCAACGAGGTCTTCGGTAACGCGGCTATAGTTTATAGATGCCTGCAATACCAGTATCACTATAAACAAACCGGCAATAATGCCTGAGATAATGTACTTGTGGATGCGAGGAGTATAAAAAAACATTATATCTCCCTTTCGGCAAAAAAGAGATATCCTAAAAGCAGCATTATCACTGAGTAGAGAAAGCCGTACGAGATCACCTTGCCGAGATATTGAAGCGGAACTTTAGCCCCCAGTACAATCGCATTCTGCACATTAAAGTTCTCGAAATTAGGAAGTATCGTGTACAGGGCTAAAAGCAAGGACTTCATCCCTATGGCTGTAAATTGCTCCGCCAGATGCTGCAGGTAATTCGTAAGATGGCCTATTATAAATATTAGTATTCCGAATATTATATTGAATATCTCGGAGGCTATTGTCGAAACGCACAGCGTTATAGAGGCGAGAACTACGAATTCCATGGACATCAGTATAAGCGCTTTTATGACTTCTACGTTAAATATCCTGCCTTTCGCATAAATAAGGATTAAGAAGATCGCGCTCATGATTATCATACTGGCGAATATCGCATAAAGCGCGCCCAAAAATTTGCCGAACAGAAACTCTGTCCTGCTTACGGCTTTAGAGAGCACCGTCGTAATGGTTCTTCTCTCTATCTCGCGCGGCAGGAGTCCGCCCGTTACAAAAACCGTTATCAGCATGCCTATAAACCTTATTATGCCGAGCGACGTGTCCTGTATTATTTTTAATTCCTCACTCGGCGCCAGGAAGACAAAAAACCGCGTTGAGGCGATTGCGACCGCCGCAAAAATAATAAGAACGTTAAGTAATTTATTACGCAGGGCTTCCTCGTAAGTCATAGCGGCGATTGAAAGTATATTTCTCATAGTTCGACTCCCTCACTATGACCCTGAGCAAACAAAGTGCGTCGAAGGGTCACTTTTTTGCCTCCTCGTTGATCAGTTTTATAAAGAGGTCTCTCAGTGAATCTTTCTTTTCCGAGATATCGACCACTTCGTAACCGCTTTGCCTGGCAGAGGCCCTCAACCTTTCCCGCCCCTCGCTCGTGTTTAAACCCTTTACGACTACCGACAATTCATCTTTCGCTATGAGCAGGTCTTTCAGCCTGCCTTTTCTCACAAGATTTCCCTTATGGATTATGGCTATAGAATCACACGAATCCTGAACCTGAGATAATATGTGGCTGCACAAAAATATCGTTTTGCCTTCCGATTTTAACTGGAGCAAGAAATTCTGTATATCTACGGTTCCGATGGGGTCAAGCCCTATTGTCGGCTCGTCCAGCAAAAGAAGTTCAGGGTCATTGATCAGGCTTATGGCCAAGCCCATGCGCTGAAGCATGCCTTTTGAAAAGTTGCGTATGCGCATCTTCGTAAAACCGCTTAGGCCGACTTTTTCAAGAAGCAAATGCATCCTATCCTTTGTGACGGGCGAATCGGAACCCGATAAAGAGCCGTAAAAGTTCAAAAGTTCCAACGGATTCAGGAAATCGTAATAATACGGGTTTTCGGGAAGGTACCCTATCCTCTTCTTTGAGGCAACGTCTCTCGGGCTTTTGCCCAGCACCGTCGCCGTTCCTGAGGTAGGAAATATGAGGCCGAGCAATAATTTAAGCAGCGTGGTCTTGCCGCTGCCGTTTGGGCCAAGGAGCCCGAAGATCTCTCCTTTTTCTACGTCTAAAGATACGCGGTCCAGCGACTTGAAGACCTTCTGGCCCATTACGTTCCGGTAATGCTTACTAAGATTCCTGACTTCTACGGCTTTTTCCATATTGACCTCATTTAAAATCGTACGGCGAAATCCTCAAATTCGTTTCGCGGTTCCTCCCACTCGATATCGGCGGAAGTGATGTATTCCTTCATGACGCCGTTTTTTATTTTATTGATAAAAGAAACGAGGGCGGCTTCTTCGCCTTCGCATAGAACTTCTACTCTGCCGTCCCGCAGATTTTTTACCCAACCGGCTAATCCTAAGCTGTTAGCTGCTCTTTCGGCAGTAAACCTGAAGCCGACCCCTTGCACCATCCCGGAATAGTAAATGTGTAAGCGCTTTCGCATTAGCCAGTATTAGGTTACTTTTTCAAACTCTTTTTCTATTTTTAGGCTCTCGACCCACTTTTTAATGTAACTCAAATCGATAGTCCCGCGATTTAATTCATATATGCTTTCGGCGTCTTTAAGTTGCCTCTCTGAACCGCCTGCAGATTTGCTCCAGAGAAGTTTCGAGATAATAAGGTCTTCGGGCCTTATAATAAATATTTCCCTGCCTTGAAAATTCATCTTAATTCTATTTTTAAACTTTTCTGCTTCGTAAGCATTTTTCTCGTCCAAAGGAATGATATCTATCTTAAAACAAGTTTCATTAAGTATTACGTTAAACATTCTTTTTTCTAAAACGGCTCTTTTTGCTTCTTCAATATCAACATATGCTGCGCCTTTAATACTATTTAAAAAATTCTCGGCTTGTTTGCCGGATATCTGAACCACAATATCAATATCCATTGTCGTCCTGATGTGCCCCCAAAACCCAACAGCGGAACCGCCGGTAATCATATAGCGGATATTTGCTGATGCTAAACTATCGCAAAGCCATTCTAATGTTTTAATAAATATATTTTTATCATCCGGGATTTTAGGCACTGGTCTAGCCCCTTATCATCAATATTTGGGTTTTTATATCTCAACCCTGTTTTCATGGCCTCGATTTGATCTGCGATCAATTGGCTCATTAATACAAATCTTTCAATCGGAGTCTTTTTTTTAAGTAAATCCAGCTGTTTTTGTTCTGATGAAGATAGATACATTCGGTTACCTCTGTAGGATATGCTATTTGACCTTCTTGACCCCGCCTCCGGCGCATGCTACTGTTCCGTAAGTCGTGGCCTCATTGAACAATCGCGCCCAGGGACTAAAATCGTGGTCGGGAAGGCGGGATTCGAACCCGCGGCCTCTTGGTCCCGAACCAAGCGCGCTAGCCAAGCTGCGCTACTTCCCGATACGTATATATTGTAATTATATCGTAATAGAAGATTATAGTATTTATGTTAAGCATAGTCAACCAAAAAAGTCAGCTCACCGCTTTTGTGGTCGCTGCCGTAGCCCAAGCAACAAAAAATGGGGACCTCCCTTTCGGAAGATTCCCATCAAGAAAATCGCCTTCGGCGATAAGACCTTTCCACTACCTTTTAACCCAGCAGGGTAGACCCTCCTAATACATTTAAAGGAGGGGTCTAAGGGAAGGGTCTTATCCAGAAAGGATAGACCTTCCTATCCTTTAAGGAAGGGCCTTATACTTTCCTACACCATAAAATAATTTGTCCGCCTTATAGCTTATTCTTCCGGCGAAAACAGAAATTCCGGTTGTACTATCGGTGCATAATCGGCAGGAAACGGTATCGGGAATGTGACTATTTCGTACACGCCTGCCACTGTCCTTGCTACAAATTTATAAAGGCCGTCAAATAGGCCCCAGCTACCCGCAGCAACAGGCCCTTCCTCATAAAACGTCTCCTGTATCGCTTTGGGAACTTCAATGGCTCCCGTCGCAACGTTTGCGAAACCACGGCCGAGTTTACGCAGCATATTATTTTGCGCAAAAGACGTCGATTGAAGAGCTAATAGGCATACTATGATCAAGGATATAATGATTACGGCTGATTTATTCTTCATTCTTCCCCCCTTTAAAGAAGTTTCTGCTATATTTCAAGTATAGCCGAATTTCCAAAAATGTCAAGCCCGGAAAGTAATTAAATAAAACCATGCTTTTTTAGAAATTCCGAATCTATATTACCTGCAGGGTATTGAGGATTCCGCAGGGCATATTTAGCGAGGATATCAAACTCTATATTTACTTTATCCCCTCTTTTCTTTAAACCCAAAGATGTCATCTTTAAGGTAAGGGGTATAAGAGATATAAGAAAACGGCCTCCTTTACTGCCGGCGATGGTCAAGCTTATGCCGTCAACGGCTACTGAACCTTTATTAGCCAAATACGCCGCTCCTCCTGCGGGAATCTCGATCTCCATGATGTAATCGTTCGGCTCTTTTTTTATGGAATTGATGGTGCCGACGCAATCTATATGCCCCGTCACGAAATGGCCGGATATCCCATCTCCCACCTTAAGCGACCTCTCGACATTCACAATATCTCCGGCCGCGGTGTCTTTAAGGGTGGTCGCGCGCAAGGTCTCCGATATTATATCAAACTGTAATGCTTTATTAGCGATATCTACGACTGTCAAGCAGGCGCCGTTTACCGAAATACTATCGCCTATCTTCGTGCCATGCGATACCTTTTGCGACTCTACGGCAATCCTTACGCCGTTCGGATTCCTGACGATCCTTCTCACTATCGCTTTATCTTCTATTATTCCTGAAAACATCATTAAGCCCCTTCTTAAGTTAAGGTTTAGGCTCTACGGGCCTTCTTGGCGGAATCCCCGTAAGGGGACAGATCTCCTCTTACCAAAATGTCGGATCCGATTTTTTCTACTTTGACATTTTTGGCCTGAACCGAATCTTTTATATCGGCCGCAGGCCCGCCGCATGACGTCGGCGACAGCCTTCCGCCTATTATTTTAGGCGATATAAAAAAACATACTTCGTCGGCCAGGCGTTCTCTTATCAGTGATGATGCCAGCTCGCCTCCGCCTTCGCATAACACCGACATCACGCCGATATCTCCTAAATACTCGAGAAGCGGAATAAGCCGTACGCGCCCTTTCTTATCGGGCAATGATACAACCTTAGCCCCCTTTTTCTCCAGCGCCTGTCTTCTTTTTGCGGAAGCGCCTTTCGCTCCCGCTATCAAGACCGCCCCGGAATTTCTGCCGTTTTTCAGTATCCTACTGGCGAGCGGAGTCCGTAGATTTCGATCCAAAATAACTCGAAGCGGCTGCCTCTTTCGACTGCGGTAATATCTATTGGTAAGGAGGGGGTCGTCTTCGAGCAGGGTATTTATTCCTATCATAACCGCGTCATTCTGTGCGCGCAATCTATGGACAAACTTTCTTGATTCCTCCGAAGTAATCCATTTTGAATTGCCATAACTATCCGCTATCTTCCCGTCTAAACTTTCGGCGATTTTTAAAACCACATACGGCAGGCGTCTTTTCATAAATTTTATAAAAGGCCTGTTAAGATTTTTCGCTTCATCTTCCAAAAGGCCGTATTCGGCTTTTATTCCCGCTTTCTTTAATTTTGCGATGCCCTTTCCGCAATTTATAGGATTCGGGTCCTTCATCGCAAATACCGCTCTTTTTATGCCGCTTTTTATTATCGCATCGACGCACGGCGGTGTCTTCCCGTAATGCGTACACGCCTCCAATGTGCAATACAAAGTCGCTCCGCGGGCATTCGCTCCGGCTTTTTTTATAACAAGCGCTTCTGCGTGCGGCGAACCTGCTTTTTTATGGTAATCGGCCGCTATTATCCTGTTATTTTTGACAATGACCGCTCCGACGGCAGGGTTTGGGCTCGTTCTTCCCATGCCCTTTTTAGCCAGAGATACGGCTATGCCCATATATTTTTTATCTATCGGATCGATTTTTTTCATTGGACACCCTGATCTTATACGACTCTTCCTTTAAGGCCTCTACCAATGAGTAGGGAACCTTTACTTTACCCAAAAGCACCCGGCCCTTCCCCATGCCGTGGCAATCTGAGCCGCCTGTCATCAACAGGTTGTGGCGAATAGCAAAATCTTCGTAATGAGAAGCCATGTTGCGAGAATGCTCGGTATGGTAAACTTCTATGCCCCTCAGGCCGTCTTTTATAAAACGCGGGATCAGATCGTCTCTGCCTAATATATGGGGATGCGCAAGCACGGGCACGCCGCCCAGTTTTAATATCATGTCTATCGCTTCTTTCGGTGTCAGTTTATATTTTTTTACATAACACGGCGCCTTCTCACCGATGTATTTTCTAAATGCTTCGCTTATTGAAGATATTACTCCTTCATTATACAGGACCGTAGCCAGATGCAATCTGCCTACGGCGCCGGGGCCGCTTAACGTGAAAACCTTCTTAGGGTCGATGTCCACTCCCATCTTTTTTAATTTCTCTACCATTGCGTAAATACGCTCCAGCCGCGCCTGGCGGAGTTTTGCGAGTTTTTTCTCAAACCATTCGGCTTTCCAGTCAATAAAGTAACCGAGCATGTGGATCTCAAGTGAGTCCTCTTCGGCGGTCAATTCCACTCCCGCTATGACTTCAATACGGTATTTATCGGCAGAAGCGATTGACGGGTCTATACCGTCGACGCTGTCGTGGTCGGTAATCGCTATTGCCGAAAGCCCTTTTTTATGCGCCACGTCGATTACTTGCTCGGGCGTAAAAGTGCTGTCCGAATGAAAAGTGTGGACATGGAGATCTACAAACTTTTTCATTTTTCCGCTTTCGTCTTGTTGATCTTGTCGAGTACGCCGTTTACGAATTTACCGGAATCTTTATCCCCGTATTTTTTGGCCATATCGATGGCTTCGTTTATAGATACTTTGGCCGGGATATCGCTGAGGTACAACATCTCAAAAGTCGCCATTCTGAGGATGTTCCTGTCTATTACTGCCATCCTGCCTATCTGCCAGTTGGTCGCATATTTAGCTATTTTCGCGTCTATGTCCTTTATATTTTCAGTCACCCCTTTAACCAATTGGCCGGCAAATTCCCTGACGGATTCCTCCGTCTCGGGTTCCCTCTCCCAAAATGCCCTAACGGACTCGCTATGACCGTCTTTGGTCATCTCCATCTGATAAAGGATCTTTAAGGCGTATTCGCGCGCTTTTGTACGTTTTCTCATCTTATTTACTCCAGTCAAAATTTACATTTTTATTATCTGCACAGATTAGCACAGATTTATGCTTAACCACATGCTTACAGATTGGCACAGATATCTGCGATCATCTGCGTCTTCTAATCTGTGATCATCTGCGTTATAAATACAGATTTCCTTTGCATTGTTAAATCTTCTCTAGTAGATTCGCCATCTCTATCGCGCTCAAAGCGGCGTCTCTGCCTTTATTGCCATGCTTCGTACCGGTTCTCTCTATCGCTTGTTCAAGATTATCGGCTGTTATAATGCCGAATACGCAGGGGACGCCCGTATCAAGCGATACTCTGGATACACCTTTCGCGACTTCGCTCGCTATATAGTCAAAATGCGGCGTCTCGCCGCGGATGACCGCGCCGAGGCATATTACGGAATCATATTTCTTCGACTTCGCAACCTTCTGCGCGATGACAGGTATCTCGAAAGATCCGGGAACCCACACAATGTCTATAGAGTTATCCTGAGCTCCGTGCTGTTTAAGCGTGTCGATCGCGCCTTCCAGAAGTTTTGAACTTAAAAACTCATTGAAACGCGATACGACGATGCCGAACTTCTTGTCCCTTGCTATCAAATTTGCTTTTATCACCTTTTCCATTGCAGCCTCCTTACATTTATACCTGGTCGGGGACACTCTCCTTAAAAGGCACTTGCATTACTCGACGGAGGGTGTCCCCATATTGTCTTTGGCCTTCGTCTATAGTCTTTTGGTTCAACTGCAAGCGCTTTTGGTGCATCTCTCTTACACTGTTAAATAATGTCCTAATTTTTCTTTCTTTGTCGCTAAATACCTTTTATTAACCTTATTCGGCGATATCACGAGCGGCACGCGCTCGACGACTTTCAAGCCGTAACCTTCTAATCCTATTATCTTTTTAGGGTTATTCGTAATAAGTCTTATTTCCTTAAGCCCTAAATCCGCGAGGATCTGCGCGCCTATTCCGTAATCCCTAAGGTCAGCGTCAAACCCCAAAGCGGCATTCGCCTCAACGGTATCAAGACCCTTGTCCTGAAGTGCGTACGCCTTTAGTTTATTGGCGAGACCGATGCCCCTGCCTTCCTGCCTCATATAAAGGAAGACTCCTTTCTTTTCTCTGCCGATCATCTTTAATGCCCGGCGAAGCTGCTCCCCGCAATCGCATCTATGCGAACCGAATACGTCTCCGGTGAGGCATTCCGAATGGACCCGGACAAGCGTCGGTTTCTTACCACACTCTCCTTTTATTAACGCAAGGTGGTGGGACTTGTCGATCTTTGACTCGTAAACCACCAATTTAAACTCGCCGGCATCCGTCGGTATGTGCGTCTCGGTCACCCGCTCAACCAGTTTCTCTAATTTTCTTCTATATTCTATAATCTGGGCTATCGTGCATATCTTAAGGCCGTACTCTTTTGCAAATTTATCAAGATGGTGGCTGCGCGCCATAGTTCCGTCTTCATTCAGTATCTCGCATATTACGCCGGCGGGATAAAGAGAGGATATTTTCATCAAATCAACGCATGCCTCAGTGTGCCCCGCTCTTACCAAAACGCCGCCCTCCTGGGCTCTCAACGGAAAGATGTGGCCCGGTTTCACTAAATCCGCCGGCTTTGCATTCTTTCTGCCTAAAAGGCGTATCGTGTGCGCCCTGTCTTTAGCGGATATACCGGTGGAGATCCCGTGTTTTGCGTCAACGGATATCGCCCACGCCGTTTTAAACGGATCGGCCGGAGAACCTACCATCGAGTAGATGCCCAGTTTGTCCAGTAGAGCGCCTTCCATCGGCACGCATACCAAGCCGCGGCCGTATCGGACCATAAAATTTATATCTTCGGCGTTGACTTTTGAGGCGGCCATTACGAGATCACCTTCGTTTTCCCTCTTTTCATCGTCCATAACGATGACTATTTTGCCCGCCATAAGGTCTCTTATTATTTCCTGTATAGTGTTAAGTTTCATCTTTACCCCTACAAGTAAAAATCCCCCGAAAAAAACTCTTCGGGGGGATATAATATCGTTCTCTGCCGTTAAAACGGCGCATTAACCTTCTTTCATCTAGACTATACTATCGGTACCTGAATTGCACAGGTTCTGTCCCGATATTTCAGGACTCGCGGACTTTACCGCCGGTTGAGGAATTTCACCTCACCCCGAAGATTAATGGGGATATTATAACAAACGTTACCCACGATGTCAAGTAAGACTTTGCAGACCAACCAAAAACGTAAAGAATACACCAAAAGACGCGCGGGGGGACATTTTCCAAAATGTGCAATTGCTGGTAGAAGGAAAGTGTCCCCCGACCAGTTTCAGCCCCTTGACATTGGCATCCTATTAGAGTATAGTAGTATGGAAAATATGGATAATACCAACAATAAGCCGAAAGAGATCGGGAAAGACATTAAAGATACGACTTCTGCCTTGAAAGAGCTTGAGAGAGCCAAGGCGGAGCTATTGCTTCTCTATGAAGTTTCAAACGCCATGAGGACGACTCTCGAGCTTGAGCAGATTTTATATATCATATTGACCGCCGTTACCTCGCACGAAGGCCTTGGCTTTAACAGAGCCATGCTTTTCCTCGTAAACGGCAAAGAAAAACTTCTGGACGGTAAAATGGGCATAGGCCCCCACAGTATCGAAGAAGCGACCCGCATATGGAGAGGCATTGAGGAAAAAAAGATGGCCCTGGAGGATTTTATAAACGCCTACGACAATTTCAAACGCGACCCGAATTCAAAATTGCATAATCTTGTCAAGAGCATCAGGATACCGTTGAGCGAAGGCCATGGGATCCTCGCCTTAACGGCCCTCGAAGGCATGCCATTTGAAGTAATTACGGAAGAGGCCCGCATCCGGTCGGAAGACAAATACCTGCAAATACTCGGCATGAAGTATTTTGTCACCGCCCCGTTAAAAGCAAAAGATAAAGTCGTGGGGGTGATATTAGCGGATAATATATTTACCCAGAAGTCCATCACGAAAGCCGATATCGGGATGCTCAACCTTTTCGCGAACCATGCGGGACTGGCGATAGAAAACTCGCGCCTATACGAGGAGACGGTATACCTGTCGAATACGGATTGGCTGACGAAATTATGGAACCACGGACATTTTCAGGTCGCTTTAGCAAATGAAGTAGGAAGAGCCCGCGAAACCGATGCGCCGCTAAGCCTGCTTATGTTAGATATCGACGATTTTAAAAATTACAATGACAAGTTCGGGCACGTAGCAGGCGACTTCATTATAAAAGAGATGGCAAAGGTGTTAGTAGAGGCGTCTCGAAAAAAAGATTACGTCTGCAGATATGGCGGAGAAGAATTCGCTATCATATTACCGCAGACCTCAAAGGAAGACGCAAGCTATATAGCCCATCGTTTAAGGGAAAAAATCCTGCAATACAATTTCCCCAATCAAGAAAACCAGCCTAAAAAGGTATTCACCTTCAGTTGCGGCATATCTACATTCCCCAAGGACGCCGTCGACAAAGACAGTCTGATCAAAAACGCCGACGCGGCCCTTTACCAAGCCAAAAAGAGCGGCAAAGACAGGATAATCTCGTACGAGTAGTATTGCGGGGATCCCTCGCTCCGCTCGGGATAAATTCGACCATACAATTTACGTTTCAGCCAGAGGCTGATCCGCCTCCGGCGGACGCTACCGCTCCGTAAGTTGTGGCCTCATTTAGGTAAGAACTTTCTCTTCGTCCTTCGACTTTGCTTCCCTCGATTTACTCGGGATGGTTCGCCCCTTCGACAGGCTCAGGGCGAATACTGAGCGGAGTCGAATGTATTCGAGGGATGGTGAGCGCAGTCGAACCACAGGACGAACCCTGAGCTTGTCGAATGGGTTCGCTTGCTTTTTCTTCGGAAGCTATTGTCTTCGCTCTTGATTCATCGTGAAACTTTACGGAAACTATTTTAGATATTCCGGATTTTTCCATTGTGATTCCGTACATAACGTCAGCCATAATGATGGTCCTTTTATTATGCGTTATGATGATAAATTGCGATTTTTTGGTAAATTCGCGGATCGCCTTGCCGAATCGCTCTACGTTAGATTCATCTAAGGGAGCATCTACTTCATCCAAAAGGCAAAACGGGCTCGGGTTAACTTTGAATATGGCGAAAATGAGCGATATCGCCGTCAACGCTTTTTCTCCTCCGGAAAGAAGCGTTATGCTTTGCAGCTTCTTGCCCGGAGGCCTGACTGCTATCTCTATGCCGGATTCAAGCACGTCATGCTCGTCCAGAAGGAAGATCTCGGCCTGTCCTCCGCCGAAGAGGTAACGGAAATAGTTCTTAAACTCAAATTGTATCTTCTCGAATGTCTCCATGAATAATTTGCGCGTCGTTTTATTTATCTTGGCTATCGCCTCCTGCAGCGATTCCTTCGCTCTGACAAGGTCCTCGCGCTGTTGGCTTAAGAAATTGAATCTGTCCTCGAGTTCCTTATGCTCTTCTATGGCTACGAGGTTTACCGTTCCCATCGACTCCAGTTTTCGCTTAAGGTCTTCCGTCTCCCTGCGAACAGATTCCCAGTCGCCGGAAGCGTCACACTCGAGTTTTTCCTGGTCTATATCGACTTTATAAAGCTGGGCCATCCTGTTTTTAAGCGTTTCAACCTTAAAGTTCGTTTCGGAGCACTTCATATTCAAGTGATGGTCTTTATCCTTGCATTCGTTAGAGAGTTTATATAGCTGGGCGAGCCGTTTTTCGGCAGAATCTATAACCGAAGAATACTTTTCTTTATTTGCCCCGATGCGCATGACATCTTCGCTTATGGCCTTTACCTCGTTAGCCAGTTCTGCGGCCTCGGAGCCGAGCTCTTCTATCTCCTGCGCAAGTTCGTCGCTCTTCCTGCGTGATGTTTCTATCTCGTCCTTCTTTTGAGTCAAAGAAGACGCGTATGTCCGGAATGATTCTTTTTGGTTCTCGATATTCTGGAAAAGGGTGGTTTTTTCTTTTGAAAGCGCCTGTAGTTCGGTCTTTACCCTTGCTATCATAACTAGTATCTCTTCGCGCTCTTTCGAAAGGTTTTTTACAGAGTCTTCGGAGTTGACCAGGACGCACTGCGTATTATTCTCCTCTTCTTCCATTTCGGCTAATTTCTTTTCGAATTCATCTTTACGCAGAGATAATTCGCCGACTTCGTCGTTTATCTCGTCGTTCTCTAATTTGAGCAACGATATCTCCTCACTTAGCCTTGCGTCTTCCTGCTCTACCGATGAAAGTTCACTCGACTTTCGGTGATATTCAGCTTCTTCTTCTTTAAGAATACTGTCCATGGAACTGATCTTCTCTTCCATGATTAAAAGTTTTGCACCTAGATCTTGTTTTGCCTCTTCTATCTTGATTATGATGCCTCTTACGGATTCTATACCGGTAATGGTTTCGTTTAAGCGCAGCTCTCTTCCGATGATACCCGCATCCTCTGTGAATGCGCCTTGACCTCCCGCAATAAAGCCTTTTTCCAAAACTTCGCCTTTTTTCGTCACAAGCCTGATGCTATCGGAAGAATCCGGCGGCACATCACCCAATATCTTTTCGGCCTTCTCCATATTTTCGACAAGATAAGTATTGCCGAGCAGGCTCGATACCACTTTTTTAAGGCTGTCCTTAATGGTAATAAAATCGGTTAACCTCCCCAGCGTATCATCTTTTGAGAAATGAATCGCCGGAGCCTCTTTTCTATCAATAAGTTCGTTCGATACTATGAAAGTCGCCCGCCCTTTTCTGGTTCGGTCCAGATATCCGGCCGCCTTTAAGGCGCTTTCCCTATCTCTTGTCACTATACACTGGACATGATCTCCCAGTGCCGCTTCGGCCGCCACCTCATACCCCCTTCTTACTTCAACTATATTGCCCAAGACACCTTCTATGCCGTCTATTTTCAATTCGCCTTTATTGAGCGATTCCAAAAGCGCTTTCGTCCCGCCCGTAAATCCTTCGTGCTTACTGATAAGATCTTCCAGAAATGACTTTTTGGACTCAAGTGTTATGAGCGCATCCCGTTCTTTCTGTAAATCGTCCTCCGATACCCCGAGTGATGCGGAAAGTGCTTCTTTCTCTTCTAGGAGCCTCTTCTTTTGGGCGTTGATATTATTAATCCGGTTCTCTGCCCCCTTGAAATCCTTCTCAGCTTCTTGTAGCTTCTCTTTCAGCGTCTTCGCCTCTTCCCCGACCTTTTCCGCCTCCAGGCTCAGGCGGCGTAAACGCACGGACCTGTTCTGTATGTCGCTTGTGAGCCTTACGACCTCATTTTTCGACTTTGACCTTTCGGCCATACGGTTGACAAGGTTCTTGCGGCCTTCTACTATATCCTTCTCGCTCTTTTTTATTTCCGCTTCCAGCTCCGAAAGCCTCTTCTCTTCGTCCCCAAGGACCCGGACCTTGGCGCCTTCTGCGTCTGAAATCGTAGCAAACTCATTTTCCAGGCTCTCGATAAGTTTTCGTAAGGACTCCTCTCTCGACTCTATTGCGGCCGTCTCTGCCTTCAGGCTCTCTATCCTGGCGGATAGTTCCGTTATCCTCTCCCTGTCTACGACTATCTTGTTCCGGTTCTGCCCTATCAGCGATTCTTTTGAAAATTTGGCATTCTGTAATTCCGTAAATTTAGTATCTACCCCTGCCAGGGACGACCGTTCCGTTTCAAGATTCGCCGTCAGGTCTTCTATTTCGCGGGACATCCTGCTTATCTCGTCTTTTATCTTCGAGGCCTCGGATTCCGCCTTTTCTCTTTCCTGCCGAAGCAGGCCGTATTCGTAAGATGCCAGCTTCGATTCCAACTCCTTTAGCCTGTCGAACCGCTCCTTATAGCGCTCTGCTTTTCTGGCCTGCCTAGTAATGGAATCTATCTGCCGTTTCACTTCGATTATTATATCATTTACCCTGAGAAGATTATTGTCGGTGTCTTCCAATTTTCGGATAGCTTCTCTTTTTTTGGACTTATACTTCGTTATTCCGCTGGCTTCTTCAAAAATAAAACGCCTGTCCTCCGGACGGCTGCTTATTATAAGATCGATCTTTCCCTGCTCTATTATGGAATAGGCCTCCGCGCCTATGCCTGTCCCCATAAAGAGCTCATTGACGTCTTTCAGGCGGACGGGTGCCTTGTTTATGAGGTATTCGCTTTCTCCGGAACGGAAGAGCCGGCGGGATACGACGACTTCATCGACATCTATAGGAAGGATCCTGTCTACGTTTGACAAGGTGAGTGAGACTTCCGCCATGTTTATGGGCTCTCTGTCGTCGGTTCCGTTAAATATCACGTCTTCCATCGCCGAGCCGCGGAGAGATTTGACGGACTGTTCGCCCAATACCCATTTTATCGAGTCGACGATATTACTTTTGCCGCAGCCGTTAGGACCGACTATGGTGGTTATGCCGGGTTCGAAGTATAATTTGGTCTTTTCGGCGAACGACTTAAATCCCACTATTTCTAATTTTTTGAAATACATAAATGAGCCCACAACCCTTGACATCAAATATGTTACATCGTAGATGTCAAGGGTTGTTGCATTTTGTTTTTGCCTGTTAGGGCGAATTTACCCCGTGCGCCTGCCTGCCGGCAGGCAGGAAGTCGAGGGGTCACAAATAATTATATCCTATATTCAAAAAAAGTCAAGAATGGACGGCTATTTGCCCAATACCTGCTTAAATGCCCTGGTCAGCTGCGGAACTATTTTGAAGAGGTCATCGACAATGCCATAAGTGGCTACTTTAAATATCGGCGCTTCGGGGTCTTTATTTATCGCCACTATCACTTTTGAAGATTGCATTCCTATCAAATGCTGGATCTGGCCGCTTATGCCGCACGCAATGTAAAGTTTAGGGCATACGGTCTTCCCTGTCTGGCCTACTTGATGCGAATACGGCATCCAACCGGAATCAACGGCCGCGCGCGAGGCACCTACCGCGCCGCCTATAGTCAAAGCTAGTTCTTCTATGATCTTAAAATTTTCCGGACCACCCAATCCGCGGCCGCCTGAAACTATGATATCGGCCTCCGAAAGATTTACCGTTGATTCTATCTCCTCGATCATATCCAATAATTTTGTCCTGGATGATAAGGCGGAATCTTCTATCTTCTCTTGTATTAACTCACCTTTTCTGCCGTCTATGACGACAGCTTCTTTCATGACCTTATGGCGCACGGTGGCCATTTGCGGCCTGTGGTTCGGAGTTATAATAGTGGCCATAATGTTTCCGCCGAACGCGGGTCGTGTCTGAAGAAGAAGTTTGTCTTTGGGGTCTATGTCTAGTCCCGTACAGTCGGCGGTGAGGCCTGTCCCTATTCTGACCGCGACTCTGGATATAAGGCTTCTGCCCATAGTCGTCGCGCCGCACAAAAGTATTTCCGGGGAATATTTTTGGACCAACTTAACCAGCGCTTCGGTATAGGGCTCGTCCTGATACGAACCGAGTAGCGGTGAATCGACTAAATAAACCTTATCGGCGCCTCTAGCAAATATCTGATTGGTCTTGTCTTTTATTTCGTGGCCGAGAAGCACTCCGCACAATTTCATGCCGAGCGAGTCCGCTAATTCCCTGCCTTTGCCTAATAATTCCCACGAAACGCTCTGGATGACATTCTTTTTCTGCTCGCAAAAAACCCAAACATCCGACGCCGCTTTGGCCGAAACCGGTTTTTCGGCTCCGATAGGTACTTTAAGCTCTATCGCCCTAAATTTGCACGGGTCAACGCAGGCGCCGCATAGATTGCATTTATTGAGGTCTATTACCGCTTTCTTGTCCTTTATTTCTATAGCGCCGAAGGGGCACGCCCTGACGCACAGCTTGCATCCCGTGCATTTATCAAGTATTACTCTTATTGACATATTCTTTTCCTATTAATAAGCGCCGTATTTTCTCGCAAACTCCAGCGCCTTTTTATAATTTTCAAAACTTATCTCTTCCGAAATGGGGCTGTCCGCGTGATATATGTAACCGCCGTTTTTCGCGAGAGTCCTGAATTTATTTTTTATCTCTCCCTCGGCTCTGCCGGCATCAGTAAACGCAAGGTCATCCACTCCGCCGAAAAGGACCATATCTTTGCCGTATTCCATTTTTATCCGGGCCAGGTCCATTCCGACATCGCTCTCAAGCGGCTCTATCGCGCGCACGCCGGCTTCTATAAGATGCGGTATCAGTTCCCTTATATTGCCGTCGGAATGAAATATGACGGGCATGCCGTTATCCGAAAAGAAGTCGCAAAATTCTTTATGCAGGTCAAAGAGGAGAGCATTATAATAATCCGTCGAAAAGATAAGGCCGGTCTTGCAGCCCAGGTCTCCCCATACCCACGCTCCGTCAAATCGGTAGCCCTTGTCAAATATTAGCTGGCATGTCTTCAGTGTGAATTCGGCGGAATCGGCAAAGATATTCGCTATCTTATTGGCCTCTTCTGCCATCATCATCAATACTTTTTCCCGGCCGATGATGCCCGAAACATGCTCAAACGGCTCGACGCACGAGAGGGCTAAAAATTTCCCGTTTGATTTCGCGCGCTCGTAACCATCCTTCAGGCTTTCGCCGGTCGCTGGCTTATTCAGCCGCTCAGCCGTCACCATGTTCTTCGCTTCTAATCTAAAATCCTGGTTAAATCCAAAGAGCCGTATGTCAAAATCGAAATATTCCTGCGGGCTTACCTCTTTTGGAAGTCTGCCGGCCGATTTCCACGTTTTTATTACGGAGTCGGTAAAATCGTCGCAGATCCCGACTCTATCCGGCAGCTTAAAATCAAAAGTTTTCTTTATCCGGTCCCGCGACGTCATATTATCTCGCCCTTAAGCAACTTGACGAGTTTATTCGCAACTTCGGCCGGCTCACCTTTCAAAATCTGTCCGCCGATCCTGGGCGGGGGGGTAAATATCTTAACGACTTTTGTCGGAGAGCCGTTCAATCCCACTTTGGCAGAATCCAGCCCCAAATCCTTCACAGTCCACGTAATTATTTCGGCCTTATTTGCCTTCATCTTGCCCTTTAATGACGGCAGGCGCGGTTCATTTATCTCCTTTACCACAGTCATAAGGCATGGAAGCGGCACTTCTATTATCTCGTAACCCTCCTCTACCATCCTCTCGACTTTTGCCTTATTGCCGTTTATCTCTTCGATCTTCTTCACATAAGTCACCTGTGGTATATCCAAATGAGTCGATATGCCGGGCCCGACCTGCGCCGTATCTCCGTCGGACGCCTGTTTGCCGCAAAGGATAAGATCGAATTGGCCTATTTTCTTGATCCCTCTTGCGAGCGTATAGCTCGTCACCCACGTGTCGCTGCCGGCGAACGCTTTGTCGGAAATTAACACGGCCTCATCCGCGCCCAGGGAAATGGCTTCCCTCAGCGCGTCCTGAGCCTGCGGCGGCCCCATCGTAAGAATGATGACTTTCCCGCCGAATTTCTCTTTGAGCCGAACGCCTTCTTCGATGGCGTAAGTATCGAAAGGGTTGATGACGGATGCCACGCCTTCGCGTATAAGCGTATTTGTCGTCGGGTCTATCTTGACATCGGTGGTATCGGGGACTTGTTTAATACAGACTATTATATTCACCGCTATTTCCTTTACTTCTTAATCAGGTTTTTTATAAGCGCATTGGCTATAATGCCGCGCTGTATCTGATTTGTACCTTCGTATATCTGCGTTATCTTGGCGTCGCGCATATATTTTTCTACGGGATAATCCCTCATATACCCGTAACCGCCATATAATTGAACGCAGTCTGTCGTCACTTTCATAGCCACATCGCTCGCGTACAGCTTCGCCATTGCGGAAGCCTCTCCGACATCTTTCGCGCCGGAATCTATCATCCTCGCCGCCGCCAACACAAGCGCCCTCGCCGCTTCTATCGCGGTCCCCATATCGGCTAACATAAACTGGATACCCTGAAAACTGCTTATCGGCTGGCCGAACTGATGCCTTTCGTGCACGTATTTAAGCGTCAGGTCAAACGCGCCCTGCGCTATGCCTACCGCCTGCGCCGCGACGCCGGGCCGTGAATTATCAAACGTCTTCATCGCGACTATGAAGCCCATGCCTTCTCTTCCGAGAATGTTCGCTTTCGGAACCTTGCAGTCCTGAAATATAAGTTCTCTCGTCGCCGACGCACGTATGCCCATCTTCTTTTCTTTCTTTCCGAAAGTAAAACCGGGCGTACCTTTTTCCACTATTAAGGCGCTCGCGCCGCGCGCGCCTTTTGTCTTGTCGGTCATTGCGATAACAACATAAGTCTCTGCTTCGCCTCCGTTCGTTATCCATTGTTTCGTCCCGTTAAGGATGTAATAATCGCCGTCTTTTTTGGCCGTCGTCTTTATGCTGCCGGCGTCAGAGCCCGCTTCCGCTTCAGTAATAGCGAACGCTGCCAACTTTTTACCTTTTGCTATATCCGGCAGATATTTTTTCTTCTGCTCATCATTTCCGTAAAGAATTATAGGATATGCCCCCAGCGCGGTCGCCGCAAACGCCAGCGCTATACCGCCGCACGCCTTTGACAATTCCTCCGTAGCTATGCACAGCTCCGTTACACCGCCGCCGGTCCCGCCGTATTCTTCCGGAATATATATCCCGCACATATCGCTTTCGGCCAGCACCTTTACGATAGGCCAGGCAAATTCTTCCGTTTCGTCATAGTGAGCGGCCACCGGCCTTATCTTCTCCTCCGCGATCTGCCGCGCGAGGTCTCTTATCATAATCTGTTGCTCTGTAAATAAATAATCCATACGTTCCCCCATTTTAATTTATTACAAATTTTCAAAGTTAAAATATTCTATACCAAGCAGATAAAAAAGTCAAACGAAAAGAAGGGTGGATTTTAGCGCTAAACCAAAATCCACCCTTCTTTTAATACTATATGACTAAAATCAGAACTTATCTGATGTTAGGTTTCCAAGACCTCACTATATTGTAAATCTTGACAACGTAATTGTATATTAGCTTTGATAGCGAAATATCGCTTTTAATGTCTTTATGGATATCATTCAATTTATTCAATACAACTCTGTTCTCCTCACCCATCTTTACTTTATTTAAGGTAGCGACGACCGCGCCGTTTGCGAGATCCGAAATAACGACGTTACTTATTTCACATCTCCTATTCAGATTATGCCACTTAGGTAGCGCAAAGACTATTCCTATGACTCCTTCATTATAAAGACCCGAGGGGGGTATTATTATCGGATCCACAACATCGCGCGGCAACACGCCCAACACCACATTACCTATCACTGAATTGGCAAAGTTTATACCGCCGTTAAAATGGATAGGAAAACTGATCATAGTGCCGGGCGTTATTCCTCCGTTCCCGTCGTCATTCGTTATCGGATCAGTGGCCGGTTGATTTGGATCCTGCATATCAAAACCGGACACGCGATACGTAAAATACCCGTTACTGGTGGGTATGCGCTCGTATTGGATGTTGTTTATATTCAGCGTCTGCGAAAACCGTCCGTTCTCATACCACGTTTCCGTAAAAGATGTGATAGCTACATCTCCCTTGAAGCTAATCAGGCTGTTAGTGCATAAAAGTATCGTTGCGGCTGCGCCCTGATCTGCGGCAACAAATGCCGAGCAATCAGACGATACGCTAAATAACAGCGCAAAAAGAGACGCGAAAATCAAAAACTTTTTCATCATATCCTCCCGGATTAAAGATTCTTAATTATTTTTAAAGGAATGCGTTAATTATACAAAAAAACAACTGCCATGTCAAGATATTTTTTAACTTTTTTTAAAATTAACAAAACCTGCTTTTTTATGGTCAATGTATAAAAACTGGGATTTTATTATATTTACACTATCAAAACGCTATTCGTAGCTGATCGTGATCCTGAATGACTTTTCGGGTTGTTCTATGATCTTCGGAAAAGGCGGAAAAGGAGCAGCGGCCTTTATCG
>Ga0315294_10000259_pt1 | contig 57095 bp, 55 predicted proteins | sample YL17G13_40_MG_FD_203626 | JGI IMG/M metagenome (GOLD analysis project Ga0315294, IMG submission 203626) | Sediment microbial communities from Yellowstone Lake, YNP, Wyoming, USA - YL17G13_40 | ecosystem: Environmental > Aquatic > Freshwater > Lake > Sediment | place: USA: Wyoming | collected... | reverse complement strand
AAGTAGTGTTTTCGGGCCTCTTGCAGTTTTGTCGTTGGTGTGTAATCTGTCTGTCCGACAAACAGTGCTTGCCGCGTGATGCATGTTCTCGAATGAGTGAGCGTAGGTTGATTGTGATGTTGCGCGCGCAAAATTGACTACGACCGAGAAATAGCCATAGTACCCGAACTGACAGAAGACGGTAAAAGAAAAATTCTGGGAGTAGTCAGAGTAGGCATCGAACCAGATGGAAAAGCAGGCGAAATCGCTTTCATCGTCGCCGACCCATGGCAAGGCCTCGGCCTAGGCACAAAGCTAGTGGACTACGCAATCAAGATAGCCAAAGACATGAAAATCGAAACGCTATATGCGATAATGCTGGTCGACAACTACCGAGCCATCAGCCTCATGAAGAAAATGGGCTTCACAATCACCTACATGGAAGACGGACCAGTCAGAGGAACACTCAACCTAAAGGAAGAAGAACTGAGAGTTCCATGCATAGAGCCGAAACCAGCTGAACAGCCACAGGCTCAATCACAACCAGCACAGACGGAACAAAAAGAATCGAAAGAGGCAGAAGCCTTGCAGGGGTAGCCTGTAAACTCACTCGTCGGGGTCGAACCGCCTATTTTTTCTGGGCAACTTTCTCAATCTTAAACCCTGAAACATATCCAGTCTTGGCGTCAATTCTAAATGTTAACTTCTCAAAATAGCTTGCCTCTACCTTCCAAGACTTATCATTCTCGTCATATTGAACCTCTTAGAAGGAGCTGGGTATTGTGTATCGCCACATCGACTTCGTCGCTTCCATGGCAATCTCTGCCACTTGCGCGTCACTGACGCGTAACGTGTCGCCCATCCATGTTCCCCTTCGCAATCTCTTTTGCCTAGTCTACAAGGATTTTGATGTTCAGGCGCAACATGAGTATGGCTAAAGGTTAAGCCGATTATCCTAGGCTATGACTTGTTCTCTTTCTGAAACCCATACGTAAACTGGTTATCCCGCTCGCCGACAATCTGCACTTTTCCAAACTGTATCATCGCGATCAGATGCTTCAAAAGCTTCGACTTTTCCATCCCTGTGGCCTTCGCCAGTTCGTCTACGGTCAATGAACCTCGATTTTTCATCTCCCCGATGATGAGATTTCTCTCCCTTGTGCGTTCCTGCATCTCCTTCGCCTTTTCTGGAACCACCTTGGGTTTTTCTGTCACGATTTTCACGTCCTCCGGAAAACTAACTCCAGATCGAAGCCGTATATAAAAATAGTTGCCATAAGACTTACATATTCGGCGTTAGAATGAGCTCTTTGAACTACATGTGAACATATCTTGGTTTGCAGATAGTAAGGATGGAGAACTTCTTGAAAAAGGGCCTAACAGAAGTCAAATTCGAGGAGCTAGGCGGAAAAAGCTTCGAATTGATTCGTGTAGTTGAGATGTTGTGCGAGGTCTGTGGGAAACCTTTACACACAAAGGAGAAGTCTCTTAGGAAAATTCAATACTTGAGCAAAGAAGACTTTCAGAGCATTCTAAACAGAACGTCAGCTCACGACCGGGTTGAAGTTGACGTTGAAAACGGCAGAATCTACTTTTGCGATCATGACTTTCCGGGCGACGTTCATCCAGAATGCATAGAGAAGCTGTAGGTTTCATGAGCGCTCAAACGAGCTGGTAGAGGTACTGGTTGTTCTTCTCTCCAGCTTCAATCACTATGCCGTCTCTTCTGAGAGCTATTAGGTGCTGCATTGTCTTGTTGGGTTGAAGGCCTGTAATCTGCGAAAGTTCCTCAGCTGTAAGCGGGCCCTTCTCCTTCAGAGCAAGCGTTATCATGTGTCTTTCAATCTCAACCTGCATAATCAAATCCACAGTCTGGCGATACTTCTGCTCCTCAATCTCCACCTTAATCTGTGACCTTCCCACAACCCACCGAAGCCTCTGAGACTTGAAAGCATCTATAGCTGCATCTGTCTTCTTCGGGATACTCCTAAGTCTGAAGGGGCTTGGGCCTAACTGTTTTATTTCCTCAGCCATCTCTCTTACCAAGGCGGCCCATTTTCCTCCCTCGCTAGCCGAAACCCATTCAAGTCTAACACGTTCTGGCTCGATTCCGATATTCTTCACAGCCTTCTTCAGGTAGTCAAACCTCTTCTCCATCATAAAATTTCCTTTCTGATAGTGGCAGTCTCCCGGGTGGCAGCCAGCTATCAGGACGCCGTCAGCTCCCATTCTCAAGGCTTCCAGCACCAGTGTTGAATCCATTCTTCCCGTGCACATTATTCGGATTATCCTTATGTTCGTAGGATACTCAAAACGGCTTGTCCCAGCCAAATCTGCGCCTGCATAGGAGCACCAGTTGCAGCAGTATGCTATAATCAATGGTTCGAATTCCCCTTCTGCCACTTTTTCCAAGTTTTCTTTCACCATTTAAGTCAGGCCTCCTTCATGGCTTTGAGGAACCAGAAGTGCTTTCACCTGTGCCAGAAGCTGGTTGTCTCCATAATGTCGCATTGTTATTGCGCGTTTTGGACATTCAGCGGCGCATGAACCGCAACCTCTGCACAGTATTTCTCGGATTTTTGACTTTCCATCTTCGATCCTTGGCGCTCCATATGGACATATTTCCTCGCACAACCCACATCCAATGCACAGATCTTCATCTACAACGGCTGTTATGGCATCTGTTCTGACTTTTCCGTTACCCATCAGTATAGAAGCTCTCGCAGCCGCCGCCTCGCCTGAAATTATGCTTTCGGAAACATCTTTTGGCCCCGAGACCGTGCCAGCGATGAAGACCCCATCCACGTTTGTGTCTACCGGCCTAAGTTTTAGATGAGCCTCCATCAAGAACCCATCAGTTGCAATGGGGATTTTCAACATTCTGCCAAGCATTATTTCGTCCTTGCTCGGAATCAGCGGAGTTGAAAGCACAACCCAATCTGCTGGAAACTTGACCTCAAGTCCAGCTAGGGCATCGTAGGCCATTACTTGGAGTTTGCCATCTGGTGTCCGGGTTATTTCGGGACGAGCCTCTTCTATATGCCTTATGAACCTCACTTCCAAGTCTCTGGCTTTCCTGTAGAAATCTTCGTATTCCTTGTAAACGCGGAGGTCTCCGAAAAGCACCACAACATCCGTCTTTGGAGACTTCTCCTTTATCAGAATAGCATTCTTGATTGCATTCATGCAGCATATCCTTGAACAGTATGGCCATCCTTCCTCCTTTCGGGCTTTTAGGATTTTTCTCAGAAGTTCTGCTGTGTCCGATTTCGGGAAGGCCTCAAGCGCAGAGGGTCGAATTTCACCTTTTCTTGCGCCGACGCATTGTATCATTACAATTCTCTCAGGTTCTCCGATTTCTCCTTTCTTCAACTTTTCATCCAGTTCTCCTTGAGTAATAACGTGGTCATGCACGCCATACTCGTAGAGTCCTTTTGGCGGCGTATAGTTCGACGAGCCGGCCGCGACGATTACCGTGCCTACGTCTACCTCCTTGTCACCCTCTGGGCCTGTTAAGACAGCGTTAAAGTTTCCAACGTACCCTGAAATGTCTTTCAGACTTGCTGAAGTCATAACCTCGATGTTTTCATGAGATTCAACATCCTTTGTCAGCGGCCCTACAACCTCTGAAGAATCCGCCAACGTTGGGTACAGCTTGTATAATCTACGAGCCATGCCGCCTAGCTCTTTCTCCTTTTCAATCAAGTACACCTTGAAGCCTTGACTTGCCATCGAGAGCGCAGCGGTCAATCCAGCTACGCCGGCTCCTATGACAAGCGAAGAGCCTTTTACTTCGACTTCGGGCTCGGTTTGAGGTTCGAGCAAGGCGGCTTTCGCCACAGCCATCCTGACGATGTCTTTGGCTTTTCGTGTGGCTTTTTCCGGGTCGTGTGGGTGTACCCAGCTTACGTGTTCGCGTATGTTTGCCATCTCGAACAAGTAGGGGTTTAGACTTGCTTCCCTGCATGCTGCTCTGAACAAGGGTTCGTGGGTTCGTGGCGTACATGAAGCTACGACAACTCGGTTCAGGTTGTGTTCTTTTATTGATTCCTTTATTGCCGTTAATCCTGCTTCTGAACACGTGTACAGGTTATGGTCGGCATGGATAACGTGAGGAATTGTTTTTGCATATTCCGTTACCTCGGGAACGTTCACTACTCCGCCAATGTTGGTTCCACAACTACAGATGAAAACGCCTATGCGTGGTTCCTGTTCCATCTATGATGCTCCCTCCTCCGCTAAGACTTCAGACACTCGCGCAGCCGTAGCACTCCCCTGAGTTATAGAATCTGGAATGTCTCCAGTTTTGGGACCCAAGCAGTAACCGCAACAGAAGATTCCTGGAACAGTTGTGTCAAGGGGTTTTCTCACAGAATCCTGCGATTTCACAAATCCATAATTGTCCAGTTCCATGCCCAAGGTCTTTGCCAGTTCTGGCATTCCTTTGCTTGGCACTAGGGCTGGGCATAAGACAACCAGGTCAAAGGAGATGTTTTGGACTGTTCTAGTTATGGGGTCTTCAAACGAGATTGCCAAATTGTTTGTTTTGGGGTCTTCTGAAATCTCTCCAGGGTTGCTTCGAATGAACTCTATACCAAACTCAGATTTTGCCCTGTTTACGAATTCTTGGAACCCTCGGCCGAAGGCCCGCATGTCTATGTAGAAGATCGTTACACGCGAGTCCGTCTTATGCTCTTTTATCAGAACTGCGTCTTTGACTGCATACTTGCAGCAAATGCTGGAACAGTAGGGATGGTTGATCCAGTCTCTTCTATCGCGGGAGCCTACGCACTGTATGAAGGCCAAGTGTCTGGGGATTTTTCCCTCTGATGGCCTTATCAAGTGTCCCCCGGTCGGACCTGAGGCGCATAGTAGGCGTTCGAGCTCCATTGCCGTTATGACGTTTTTGAAACGTCCGTATCCATATTGTGGGATGCCTGAAGGGTCAAACATGTCAAAGCCCGTAGCTACAACTATGGCTCCTACGTCAAGCTCGACCTCTTCTGGTTGTTGTCCTCTGTTAACGGCTCCGGCTGGACAGACCTTGTCGCAAAGACCACACTCAACGCAGCTTTCTTTGTCTATTACCGCCACCCTAGGGACGGCCTGAGGAAAGAGCATGTAAATTGCCTTTCTCACTCCGATGCTCTCATCAAATTCGTTTGGTGCCTCGGTTGGGCAATTTTCTGAACAGATTCCGCATCCTGTGCATTTCTTTTCGTCAACGTACCTTGGCTTCTTGAGAACCTTGACCTTAAAGTTGCCGACTGACCCCTTCACCTCTTTTATTTCCGAGTATGTCAATAATTGGACGTTTGGATGATGCGAACATTCTATCATCTTCGGTGCCAGAATGCACATGGAGCAGTCCATTGTTGGGAAGGTCTTGTCTAGTTGTGCCATTCTTCCGCCTATGCTCGGATTCCTCTCTACGAGATAAACTTTGAAGCCTCTGTTCGCCAAGTCCAAGGATGCTTGCATCCCAGCTACTCCTCCGCCGATAACCATAACTGCCTTTTCCATTTCATTTTGCCCCCGCCATGTTCAGAATCTTTGTTATCGGAATTCGATGGGCTTTTATTTCCCAATTTTCAAGTTTCATACCCATCGCCATCCGTAGCAAATCTGCAAAATTCAAAACGGGCAAATCATATTCGGTCTTAAAATGTCTCTTTATCTCCAATTGTCCCATGTCCAGTTCAAGAAAACAGAACGGACAGACAGTAACTATGGAATCGACACCTGCGGCTCTTATGGAATCAAGTTTCTGCTTTGCAACGTGCAAGGCAACCTCATCGTTAATACCTCGCAGTGGACCTCCGCAACAGGCCTCCTTTCTCTCATAGGGAACTGATATGGCTCCAGTTGCCTGTACAAGTTCGTCCAATGCTGTGACGCCCATCTGCTGTTTGAAGTGTATTCGCTTCGGCTTCGTCAAGTGGCAGCCAGGCTGCACTGCAACTCGAAGGCCATTGAACGGTTTCTTGACAGCGTCCTTAACCCTCTTTATGCCCACATCTTCGTACAATGCGTCGCTGAAGATTTTGACATCTGTTTTTCCCTTGAACTCTAGGCCGACATCTGCAAGGATGTCATTCACTTTGTCTCTGACTTCATGATTTTCCTTCAAAATTGTGTTTGTCGCAAGGAGTGATTCGTAGCAGTCATTGCATAAGGCTAGAATGTTGAGGTTCATCTGTTCAGCCATGCAGAGGTTTCTAGCGGCTAATGCAAGCCAGCTCATATAGTCCAAGGATTGTATGCTAAATGGTGCGCAGCAGTTGGCACCTTCCATCTCAACAAGCTCCATGTCTAGTTCAGGCGCAATCTTTCGGACGGAATTCTCATATTGCGGCTCTCTGGCTGGTATGAGACAGCCTAAAAAGAATGCATATTTCATAGGCTTCACGAACCCTTGTTGATCAACCTGTCAAAAGACGTTCTTCTCAAAATCTTCTGAACAATCTCCACATCAACTACTGGTTCCCTGCCCAAACCATACTTCTCCCTTTGAGCCAAAGCCATTCTGCTTGGGGTTACAACGCGTCCGTTTTCGAATAGATTCTTGGCTTGAGCAAGTATTCCCTCTGGGATGTTTCCTTGCCTAACTGCTAAGTTTCGTATTGCGAACATAGTTTCGCCCACGTCTCCCCCTTGGGGGCACCTGTCAAGGCATGTGAAGCACGAGAGGCAATACCACGGCAGCTGTTCGCTCAAGACGTCTGAGCGTAAGCCAAGGATGATCATCTCCATCAATTTCCTTGGATTGTGTTCTTGCACAACTCGGGCGACGGGGCAACTGCTCGTGCATCTTCCGCACTGTATGCATGCAAGAACCCCTCGACCTCTAGGCGTGTTTGCAACCTGATGCATGAAGTCCGCATCCAAGCAACTCAACCAGAATCACCACTTGCCACATTCAATCTGCGCGACAGGCTAGTAGGATTATAGATTCTCACCTCTATTTTAAGGCATTGATGGAACATTTTTCTATCCTTTCAGCTGTGTCACACGATGGGTGGAAAACTCGAGAAGCATTGAGATTTCGCAGAAAACTCCACATCATATTAATAAGAGGGTTTACTTATGGAAAGTTTTTGAATCCATTCACGAGATGAGTAATAATGGATGAAAAAGTCGGGGCGGTTCTGGTTGTCGGCGGTGGCGTTGCTGGCATACAGGCATCGTTGGATCTGGCAGATTCTGGCTTTAAAGTTTATCTTCTTGATGAATCGACGAGCATCGGCGGAACCATGGCTCAATTAGACAAGACTTTCCCAACGAACGATTGTTCCATGTGTATTTTGGCGCCTAAACTTGTTACCGCCGGCAGGCACCCGAACATTCAGCTAATCACTCATTCTGAGTTGGAGAAAGTCAAGGGGAAAGCAGGAAACTTCCAAATAACAATATTGAAGCATCCACGTTTAGTGAACGTAGAGAAGTGTACCGGCTGCGGACTCTGCGCACAAAACTGCCCAACCGAAGTACCAAACGAATTTGATCAAAACATGAGCATGAGGAAAGCAATCTATGTTCCTTTCCCTCAAGCAGTACCGTTGAAATATGCCATCGACATAGAGAACTGCATCAAATGCCGTCTGTGTGAAAGAATCTGCCCAGCCAAGGCCGTAGATTTCGATCAGCAACCTGAAACCGTTAAAATCAACGTTGGCTCCATAATTTTGGCGCCTGGATTTGAAGGATTTGACTGTCACTTGAAAACGGAGTATGGTTATGGTCGCTTCTTGAATGTGGTTTCAAGCATCGAATTCGAACGTATGATGAATGCTTCTGGTCCCTTTGGCGGAAAAATAGTGCGCCCATTCGATGGCAAGATACCGCGGAAAATCGCCTTCATTCAATGCGTTGGCTCGCGCGATGCCCAGCTTGGAAACAACTACTGTTCAGCCGCGTGCTGTATGTACGCCATCAAAGAGGCAGTCATAGTAAAAGAACACAGTTCTAACCCGTTGGATTGTACGATATTCTATATGGATATGCGCTGTTATGGAAAAGAGTTTGACGCCTACTATGAACGCGCCCAAGGAGAATGGGGCATAGAATTCGTAAGGTCAAGGGTAGCAAGCGTCACAGAAGACCCGTCAACAGGCAATCTTTTCCTCCATTATGTTGAGATTGAAGAACCCAAAGAAGAAGAATTCGACATGGTTGTTCTGTCAGTTGGGATGCAACCACCGAAAAATGTTGAGAAACTGGCTGAAAACTTGGGAATAAAACTCAACAAGTACAGATTCTGCCAAACGGATACTTTCTCACCCTTGGAAACATCAAAACCAGGCATATTTGTATGCGGAGCCTTCGGCGGACCAAAAGACATACCAGAAAGCGTTGCTCAAGCAAGCGGTGCGGCATCAAAGGCAATGTGCATAATCGCCACCGAACGAGGCAAACTGATTGCAGAAAAGGAGTTTCCGCCTGAGAGAGACGTGAGCCAAGAGGAGCCTAGGATTGGTGTTTTTGTCTGTCACTGCGGAATCAACATAGGTTCAGTAGTTAACGTTCCCAAAGTGGTAGACTACGCCAAGACTTTGCCCAACGTAGTCTACGCGGAAGAAAACCTTTACACATGCTCACAGGATGCGCAGAAACTGGTTGCAGAAAAGATTCGGCAGCACAATCTTAACCGTGTTGTTGTAGCTTCATGTACACCAAGGACGCATGAGCCCCTCTTTCGCGAGACAGTTCAAGAAGCTGGCCTAAACCCATACCTCTTTGAGATGGCAAACATTCGAGACCAATGCAGCTGGGTGCACATGCATGAACACGAGAAGGCAACAGAAAAGGCCAAGGACCTAGTTGCGTCGATGGTTGCGAAGGCTAGGCTTCTAAAGCCCTTGAAAAAACCCACGATAGAGGTCACACCGGTCGGTTTGGTGATAGGCGGCGGCATTGCAGGTATGACTGCAGCTCTAGAACTTGCGAAACAAGGGTTTGAGGTTCACCTTGTCGAAAAGAAAAAGGAATTAGGTGGACACTTGCTCACAATGCACTATTTGTTCGAAAAAGATGATAACCCGCAGGAGAAACTTCAAGCCATAACTAAGGCGGTTATGGAAAATGACAAAATACACGTCTACACGGGCGCAGAAGTCGTCGACGTCTACGGCTTCGTCGGCAACTTCAAAACGAGGATAAAGCGGCAAAGTGGCAAGGAGAAAGAGATTGACCACGGCATAGTGATAGTAGCTACCGGCGCAGTTGAATACGAACCCACCGAATACCTCTACGGCAAAGACCCAAGAATCATGACACAGCATGAGTTGGAAGAGCAGATTGCCAAAGGAGAATTCAAAGCCAAAACCGTCGTTGTGATTCAATGTGTAGGTGCCAGAAACGAGGAGAGACCAAACTGTTCAAGGATCTGCTGTGGCCAAGCCATGAAAAACGCCCTGAAAATCAAGGAGGTAAGCCCGAAGACAGAAGTCTACGTTCTATACAAGGACATCAGAACGTATGGCTTCAAGGAAGACTATTACCGCGAAGCCGCGACAAAAGGTGTGTTATTCGTAAACTACGACGACGAAAGGAAACCACGGGTTGTAGACGAAGATGGGAAGCTTAAGGTGACCTTCTGGGAGCCAGTAATCAAAGAAGAGGTTGAGATTGGTCCAGATGTTGTGGTCTTAAGCGCCGCTACATTACCCAATCCTGATAACAAGCGGATTGCTGAAATGCTCAAAGTGCCGCTAACAAAGGATGGATTTTTCTTAGAAGCCCACATGAAACTTCGACCAGTGGACTTTGCAACTGACGGCGTGTTCCTCTGCGGAATGGCGCATTGGCCAAAATTCATAGACGAAAGCATTTCACAAGCATGTGCAGCCGCAGCGAGAGCCGCCACGATATTGTCGAAGAAGACGTTAGACGCTGAGGGAACAGTGTCACACATTGATGAAGACCTGTGTATCGGTTGTGGAGTGTGCATAAGCATCTGCCCGTACAAGGCCATAGCGAAGGATGAAAACGGACTGGCAAAGGTAAATGAAGTTTTGTGCAAGGGCTGCGGTACCTGTGCGGCAAGCTGTCCTGAGAGAGCAATCATGATGCATCAGTTTACGGACGAACAGCTCATAGCTCAGGGAATTGCCGTTTTAAGGAGGGCTACTCATGGTTGAGTTTGAACCTAAAATAATCGGTTTTCTCTGCAACTGGTGCAGCTACGCAGGCGCAGACCTAGCAGGAGTAAGCAGGATCCAGTATCCTTCCAACATACGAGTTGTCAGAGTGATGTGCAGCGGAAGAATCGACCCAATAATACCTTTAGAAGTCTTCATGCACGGAGCTGACGGCGTAATAGTCCTAGGATGCCACCCTGGCGACTGTCACTATTCTGAAGGAAACCTGTACGAAGAAAGAAAAATCAAAATGCTGAAGAAACTCTTAGCCCTCACAGGTTTCGAACCAGACCGTTTGCGACTGGAATGGGTTTCAGCATCTGAAGGCCAAAGATTCGCAGAAGTCGTAACCGAATTCACAGAACAGATAAAGAAGCTTGGGCCTTCACCGCTATCAGGGAAGAAGCCAGACGACAGAATTCTTGAAAACCTTCAAGCAGCAACGAATGCTGCGTCCGACTTCAGGTTAAGGGTTCTAGTCGGCAGAGAAAGAGAGTTAACAGAAAAATGCAACGTTTACGAAGAAAAGATTCCACAGGAAGAGTTCGATTCTCTGCTTGACGAAGTTGTCAAAGCTGAATATGTTCGACATAAGATTCACCTTCTGACACGAGCTCAACCGCTTTCAGTCAGAGCTTTGGCAGGGGCAGTCGAGATGAAACCTGCAGATGTGCTTGACCAAATCGTGGCAATGCGAAGGAGAAACATGATAGCATTGGACCACGTCGAAGGAACAACTCCCTTCTACAAGGCGTTGGAGGTCAAATAGGATGCCAGAAGAAAAGACTGACAGAAAGAAAATCGGGGCTGTTCTCGTGGTTGGCGGTGGCGTTGCTGGCATACAAGCTTCGTTGGACCTTGCTGACTCAGGTTTCAAAGTGTACCTTATTGACCAAGGGCCAAGCATAGGCGGAGTGATGGCTCAGCTTGACAAGACATTTCCCACAAACGACTGTTCAATGTGCATTCTTTCACCCAAACTTGTGGCGACTGGAAGACATCCGAACGTAACGATCTTAACAAACGCTGAGATAACAGGCCTGAACGGCAAAGCAGGAAACTTCGAAGTAAAACTTCGAAGGAAGAGCCGTTACATAATCGAAGACAAGTGCAACGGCTGCGGCATCTGCGCACAAAAATGCCCAATTGAAGTTGTTGACATGTACAATGAAGGGTTAGGCAAGAGAAGCGCCATCTACGTAGAATACCCACAGGCAGTCCCATTGAAGTACATGATCGACCGCGAAAAGTGCGTCGGATGCGGAACATGCCAAGAAATCTGCAAAGCAAACGCAATTCAATACGATCAAGAAGGCAGTGAAGCAACATTAGAAGTGGGCTCAATAATCCTTGCACCCGGGTTCGAGCCTTTTGACGCGACGCTCAAAAGCGAATATGGATACGGCCGTTTCCCCAACGTTGTAACAAGCATAGAGTTCGAGCGCATTCTGAGCGCTTCAGGACCGTATGGAGGGTTGGTTCTGAGACCTTCAGACGGCGAAATTCCCAAGAAGATAGCTTTCGTACAGTGCGTGGGTTCACGAGACTTCCAGATCGGAAACAACTACTGCTCAGCTGCATGCTGCATGTACGGCATGAAGGAGGCAGTAATAGCCAAAGAACACACTCCCTCAAAGCTGGATGCCACAATCTTCTATATGGACATGCGTGCCTACGGCAAGGAGTTTGACGCCTACTATGAACGCGCACAAGGAGAATGGGGCATAAGATTCGTAAGGTCAAGAGTGGCAGGCGTGACTGAAGACCCTAAGACTGGCAACCTTTTCGCCCACTACGTTGAGGATGAGACGCCGAAGACAGAAGAGTTTGACATGGTTGTACTGTCAACTGGGATGCAGCCGCCGAAGAACGTGGAAAAACTGGCCGAAGGCTTGGGGATAAAGCTTAACAAGTACAAGTTCTGCGAAACAGAAACCTTCTCACCCATGGAGACTTCGAAACAAGGCATATTTGTCTGCGGTGCTTTCGCAGCTCCAAAAGACATTCCTGAAAGCGTTGCCCAAGCAAGCGGTGCAGCAGCCAAGGCAATGGGCATAATTGCGAGTGAGAGAGGGACGCAAGTCACGTCGAAAGAGTATCCGCCTGAGAAGGATGTGAGCAAGGAAGAACCTAGGATAGGCGTTTTCGTGTGCCACTGCGGAATCAACATCGGCGGAGTAGTCAACGTTCCTGAAGTGGTAAAGTATGCTAAAACGTTGCCTAACGTGGTTTATGCGGAGGCAAACCTCTACACGTGTTCTCAGGACACACAGAAGCTCATCAGAGAAAAAATCATTGACAACAAGCTGAACCGTGTCATTGTGGCCTCGTGTACTCCGAGGACGCATGAACCATTGTTCAAAGAGACCGTTCAGGAAGCAGGATTGAACCCCTACTTGTTTGAGATGACGAACATTCGCGACCAATGCAGCTGGGTGCACATGCACAAGCCTAAGAAGGCAACAGAAAAGGCCAAGGACCTGGTGCGGTCAATAGCTGCAAAGGCAAAGCTTCTGAAACCGCTGGAAAAGCCTATCATAAATGTCACACCAGTCGGCTTGATCATCGGCGGCGGTGTCTCCGGCATGACTGCAGCCTTGGAGCTTGCAGGGCAAGGGTTCGAGGTGCACCTTGTCGAAAGAGAAGAGGAGTTGGGCGGGCATCTCCGAAAGATTCAATACTTGTTGGAAAAGAAAGATGACCCGAAGAAGAAGCTTGATTCTCTAGTCAAGTCGGTCATGGAGAACGACAGGATACACGTTTACACTGGCGCGGAAGTTGTTGATGTCTACGGTTTTGTGGGCAACTTCAAGTCCAAGATAAGACAGCAGAACGGCAAGGAGAAGGAGATTGAACACGGCATTGTAATAGTAGCCACAGGCGCGGTTGAGTACAAGCCGACGGAGTACCTATACGGCAAAGACACGAGAATCATAACACAACACGAGCTTGAAGAGAAAATCGCGAAAGGAACCTTCAAGGCTAAGAACGTTGTCATGATACAATGCGTTGGCGCCAGAAACGAGGAAAGGCCAAACTGTGCAAGAATATGCTGCGGACAAGCCATAAAGAACGCGCTGAAGATCAAGGAAGCAAGCCCAGAGACAGAGGTCTACATTCTTTACAAGGACATGAGGGCATACGGCTTCAAAGAGGACTATTACCGCGAAGCCGCGATGAAAGGAGTTATCTTCATCAACTACGAGGATGAGAGAAAGCCGCAGGTTGCAGATGAAAATGGGAAGCTTAAGGTTACTTTCTGGGAGCCTGTGATAAAGGAGGAAGTTGAGGTTGAGCCAGACGTCGTGGTCCTGAGTGCTGCAACAGTACCGAACCCTGACAACAAGCATGTTGCAGAAATGCTTAAGGTACCGCTGACGAAGGACGGCTTCTTCTTGGAAGCACACATGAAGCTCAGACCTGTGGACTTTGCAACTGACGGCATTTTCCTCTGTGGAATGGCGCATTCGCCGAAGTACATTGAAGAGAGCATTGCTCAGGCTTGCGCGGCTGCGGCAAGAGCGACAACCATACTGTCTAAGAAGTCGCTTGAGATGGAAGGAATTGTTGCGAATGTATCTGAAGATTTATGTAGTGGTTGTAGAATCTGTGAATATCTATGCCCGTACGGTGCAGTTGAAATGAAAGACAAAGACGGGAAAACCCTTGCACACGTGATTGAAGCCTTGTGTAAGGGCTGCGGAGCCTGCGGTACGGCTTGTCCAACTAAAGCCATCACAATGGGGCACTTCACGACAGAAGAAATACTGGCTCAGGTTAAGGCCACGTTATTGGAGGCAAAAGCATGAGTGACGAGAAGAAGTTTGAACCCAAAATCATCGGTTTCCTCTGCAACTGGTGCAGTTATGCAGCCGCCGACCTCGCTGGAGTGAGTAGGATTCAGTATCCTCCAAACATAATAATCATCCGCGTGATGTGCAGTGGGAGAATAGACCCCTCATTTATTCTTGAAGCTTTCAAGGACGGTGCCGACGGCGTACTCGTTGCCGGCTGCCACCTTCCCTCAGATTGCCATTACATCAGCGGCAACTTCAAGGCGCTAAGACGAGTAACTCTGTTGAAGAAGGTGCTGAGAGACTTTGGCATTGAACCCGAACGCTTGCGGCTCGAATGGCTTTCGGCAAGCGAGGGAGACCGATTCGCAGCCATAGTGCGAGACATGGTCGAAGAGATCAAGAAGTTAGGACCGAATCCATTGAAAGCGAAGGAGGTTGAAGCCTAATGACTGAGGCAGTGCAAAGGCCGATAAAATCCTCGGAGATTGATTCAAAGTTCAAGTATGAAATCTCAAAGATGCATGGCGGAGAAAAACTGATGCGCTGTTTCCAGTGCGGTACATGCACATCGGATTGTCCCATTGCAAGATTCAGCGACACTTACAGGCCTAGACAGATCATTCGCATGACACAGCTCGGACTGAAAGACAGAGTGTTGAACAGCGACACCTTGTGGCTCTGTGCGTCATGCTTCACTTGTACAGACCGTTGTCCACAGGACGTTGAGGTTGCCAGCGTCATACGCGTGCTACGGAACTTGGCAGCGGAGCGGGGTCATGTCCCGCAAGTGTTTAAGGAGCAGTGTTCAAGCATACTTGAGTCAGGCTACGCTTACAAGATTCCAGAGCTAAGGTTGAAGAAGAGAGAAACCTTAGGACTGCCACCTTTGCCGAAGGGTAACCCTGAGAGCTTGGGCAAGACACTCCGAACTGTGCACTTTCTCAAGCACGTGGAGAAGAAAGGTGAATAAAAATGGCGAAGAGCAAGTATCTGATGTTTCTCGGCTGTGCAATCCCCTACCGTGTGGCTGCCTTCGAAGTTTCAGCGCGGAAGATTCTTGGAAAGCTTGGGGTAGAGCTTGTTGAGATGCCCGAGTTCAACTGTTGCGGGCTTCCGCTTGATCCCGTAAGTCACGAGATGATGCTTATTCTGGCAGCGCGGAACCTTGCGTTGGCCGAGCAGAAAGGCTTGAACATTATCACGCTGTGCCCTGGCTGCGCGGGCACTTTGAAGAAGGTTAACAAGATGTTGAAGGAAGATAAGGCTTTACGCGACGAAATTAACTGTCACTTGAAAGAGGCAGGGTTAGAGTTCAAGGGAACCGTGGACGCAAAGCATCTGATACAAGTGTTAATCGAAGACGTGGGGCTGGAGAAAGTAAAGGACTCGGTTGTCAAGCCGCTCACCATGCTCAAGGTTGCCGAGCACAACGGTTGCCACATTCTGAGGCCGAAAGAGTTCATCGGGTTTGATGACCCAGAAGACCCGAAGACGCTGAAGACATTGATCGAGGCGACTGGTGCAACGTGTTTGGATTATATGGATGAGACAGAATGTTGCGGTGCGCCAAGCGTAGGTGTAAACGACAAAATTGCGCTGCAACTTGCGAGGGACAAGCTGAACCACATCAAGACAGTTGATGCTCAAGCCATGATAACGATTTGTCCCTTCTGCCACATCATGTATGACACGAACGAGCTGCGGATTGAGAAAATGTTCAACGAGGCTTATGGTATTCCAGTATTGCATTATCCGCAGTTGCTCGGTTTGGCGATGGGTATGAAGCCTGAGGAACTGGCTTTTAATGAGCTCAGGGTTGACGTTTCTAAATTGCTGAAACAGGTTGAAGGTGGAGCATAAGATGGCCAAAGAGAAGTTGAAGGTAGCCTTCTATTGGGCTGCAAGCTGCGGCGGTTGCGAAATCGCAGTGTTGGACATAAACGAGAAGATACTGGACGTGATACAGATAGCGGACATAGTGTTCTGGCCTGTGGCTGTGGACGTGAAATACAAAGACGTTGAAAACATGCCTGACAAGTACATTGACGTGTGCTTCTTCAACGGGGGAATCCGAAACAGCGAACAGGAACACATGGCTAAGCTGCTGAGAAAGAAGTCAAAACTGCTGATTGCCTATGGTGCTTGTGCACATCTTGGGGGGGTTCCAGGCTTGGCAAATGTGGCTGATAAGAAGGAAATCTTCGAAAAGGTTTACAAGACCACATTCTCAACAGACAATCCGAGCTACGCGACGCCCAAGGCAAGCCTGCATGTCAAGGAGGGCGAGGTAGACATTCCAGAGTTCTACGACACTGTCCTGCCGCTGGACAAGGTGGTTGATGTTGACTACTACGTTCCAGGCTGCCCACCAGCTGTTGAACGCACGACTTTTGCCCTAGACGCCATTGCGAAGGGTGAGCTGCCAACGAAAGGTTCGGTGCTTGCGCCTGTGAAGTCGGTTTGCGACGAGTGTCCTAGAAAGAAGGAGAACAAGAAAATCGCGAAAATCTACCGTACGTACGAGAAGGCTCCTGAACCTGAAAGATGCTTGCTTGAGCAGGGAATCATCTGTATGGGTCCAGCCACCCGAGGCGGATGCGGCGGCGCCAGATGTTTGAAAGCTGACATGCCTTGCACTGGCTGTGGCGGGCCTTGTCCCAACGCGCCTGAGCAGGGTGCGGCCATGATAAGTGCGTTGGCTTCTATCTTGGGTTTGGAAGAGGAGAAGGAGAAATATTCAGATGAGGACGTTGAGAAGCTGATGAGTCAGGTGAAGGACCCGATTGGAACGTTTTACATGTACGCTTTAGCAGCGTCGATTCTTGGAAGGAGAGTGATGAAAAAATGAAAAAGGTAATGATTGACCCGATTACGAGGCTTGAAGGTCACGGGAAAGTGGCAATATTCCTTGATGACGCTGGGGAAGTGGCTAATGCTTACCTTCAGATTCCTGAGCTTAGGGGTTTTGAGAGGTTCTGCATTGGAAGAAAAGCTGAAGACATGCCTGTATTGACGAGCAGAATCTGCGGAGTCTGTCCGGTTGCACACCACTTTGCCGCAGCGAAAGCTTTAGACGCGGCGTTTAATGTTGAGCCGCCCTCTGCAGCTAAGAAACTTAGAGAACTGATGTATGCTGCCTACTTCATTTATGACCATACTCTGCACTTCTACTATCTTGGAGGCCCAGACTTTGTCGTCGGTCCAGATGCACCACCCGAAAAGAGGAACATTATCGGTGTGATTGAGAAGGTAGGTTTGGAAGTCGGCAAGGAAGTCATCAAGCACAGGGCTTATGGGCAGAGGATGACCGAGATTATCGGCGGAAAGGCCACGCATCCCGTGTGCGGCTTGCCGGGCGGAATGTCCAAGGCTTTGAATGAGGACGGTAGAAAAGAAATTGAGATGATGGCCGAGTCGTCAGTGAAGTTTGCGCAGTTTACGTTGAAGCTGTTTCATGATCTTGTCTTGGGCAACAGCAAATACGTTGACATGATTAAGAGTCCAAGCTATACGCATAAGACTTACTACATGGGTTTGGTGGACAAGAATAACAAAGTCAACTTCTACGACGGCGATGTTCGAGTTGTAGACCAGAGCGGCAACGAGTTTCTCAAGTTTGCGCCTAAGGATTACTTGAACAATGTGGCTGAGCATGTTGAGGAGTGGACTTACACAAAGATGCCCTACCTGAAGAAGGTAGGCTGGAAGGGGCTGGTTGACGGAAAGGACAGTGGAATATACCGTGTAGGCCCGCTTGGAAGACTTAACGCTTCAAACGGCATGGCCACGCCGCTTGCACAGGCAGAATACGACGTCATGTACAAGACTCTCGGCGGCAAACCAGTTCACAGCACGCTGGCGTTTCACTGGGCAAGACTGATTGAGCTGTTGTATGCGACTGAGCGGGCTTTGGAGTTGAGCCGAGACCCAGAGATAACGAGCACGGACATTCGTGCCAAGCCAGGCGAACCGGGTGAAGGCGTTGGGGTTGTTGAAGCTGCGAGGGGAACGCTGTTCCATCATTACATGCTGGATAAGGATGCACTGATTAAGGACGTGAACCTGATTGTGGCGACGACGAACAACTACCCGGCGATTTGCATGTCAATCCGTGACGCGGCTAAGGGTTTGATTCACGGCGGAAACGTGGATCAGGGCATTCTTAACAAGGTGGAGATGGCTTTCAGGGCTTACGACCCGTGCTTCGGATGCGCAACGCACTATGCGGTAGGACAGATGCCGTTGACAGTGGAAATCTACAACAGCCAAAAGAAACTTGTGAAAACACTACGACGATAAACCTTTTGTCCATTCTCCTTTCTATTCTGTTCTGCAGTGGCGGTTTCGAGTGGCTAAAGTAAGGTACAACGTCAAGAAAGAGTTGAAGAAATGGCTTTCTGACGCCGAAAGAGTTGTCATAGCCGGCATTGGAAATCCCATACGCATGGACGACTTTGTCGGGGTGAAAATTGCCCAGGACTTACGTGGGAAGATTTCTGACAATATTTTGTTGATTGAATGTGAAACTGTCCCAGAAAGCTTCATTCAGCAAATCATAGACTTCAATCCTACAAATGTTCTTTTGATAGATGCTGCAATCTTGGGCTCGAAGCCAGGTGAATCAAGACTCATAAACCCTGAGCAATTGATCGGCTATCCCGCTTTTTCAACACACATGCTTCCGCTGAGAATATTCTGTGAATATCTTGCCAAAACGACAAGAGCTAGTATCGCTCTGCTTCTAATAGAGCCGAAACAGGCTGATTTCGGAGAAGGACTGACATCTGAAATCAATGCTTCAGCACAAAACATCGTGGATGCCTTGCTAGAGGTTCTCCATTAGTGGAGAGGTTATGCCGCACTCGGAAATCCTAGGCTGTGAGTAGTTTCTTTTTAGCTATTATTCTTTCGATTTCTTTCTTGGCACCCATTTTCTGGAATATTTCCAGTGCTTGGTTAAGGAGGTTGTGAGCTTTTTCTCTGTCGCCTTCCTGATCTCTTTCTAGGTACGCTCGAGCGTATTCACAGAGGACCCTTTTGGCAAACCAGTAGACGTTCCAACGTCTTGCACCTATAGCCTCGAACTCCTGAAGGCTTTTTTCGAAATGCTCGATAGATTCTTGCCATTTCTTCTGAGCACGAAACAGCATTGCCCTCAATGCATCCGCAGTGGCGATGAGGTTTTTGTTCTCTACTTCGAGAGCATACTTGTGCAGGTCGTCAATCAGTTTCTGGGCTTTTTCGATTTCTCCAAGCTCTATGTACTCCCAAACAACAAGGTCAGAGACCGCCATTTGCATCGATTTTGCTCCGTGTCTTTCACAGGCTTCATACATTTTTTCAACGAGCTCTCTTGCTTTGGCGTATTCGCCTTTGTCAAAATGGAACCACCCGAGATTTCCGAAAGCGCTGGCGTTTGACTGAAAATCGTCTAGTCTTTGAGAAATGCTGAATGCTTCCTTGTGGTATTGCTCGCTCTTGTCCCATTCTCCCAGTATCTGGTAAATAAATCCAAGCTGATTCAATGACCAAGTAAGTAGAACCAAGTTGCCGACCTTCCTATTCAATGCAGCTGATTCTTCCGCCAAGGGAATTGCCTTGCTCATGTTTCCCATGCCCGTGTACCTACCTGCTAGATGCTGGCCAATCAAAGATATCCACTCAATAGTCCCTACTTTTTTCGCCAGCTCGAATGCTTTCTCATAATATTCCAAGCGCCTTTCATTTTCCTCTATTGGAAGCCATACGGCAAGGTCGTCATATGCCCACACCGCGGTCTCCAGGTAACCATTGTCGAGCGCTATTTCCAAAGCTCTCTCAAAGCATTCAGTGGCTTTCTTTCTGTTTCCAAGCCACTCCGAGATCTCTCCTAACCACATGTACGAATGTGCCATAACTTCATGAGCATTCAGTTTCTTGGCAAGCTCAACCGCTTTCTCACCCAAAGAAAGAGCTTCAGCCATTTTTCCAGTAGCACCCATGGCAACCATGCCCGCCATATCCTCGTATAGGCTCGCCAATTCAACGCTTTCAGGCTCGGTTTCCAAGACCTTCAAGGCCTTCTCGTGATGCTCTTTTGCTCTTTCTCTGTCGCCCAGATTGTTCCAAAAAACGTTCGCCATTTTTCGGTGCAGTCTTGCCGTTGTTTCTTTTTCATCGAGTTGCTTCCAAAGCAGCAACGCCTCATTCCAATGCTTTATGCTCGCATCATATTCCCCAACAAGCCTCTTGATGTCTCCAAGCATCTCAAGAACACGTCCCCTTTCCCTAGGGTTACCTTCTTTCTCTTCAAGGAGCCTAAGGGCAGACTGGAAGTAGGAAGCCGCCTCGCCATTGGCATAAATCTTCGCAGCCTTCTCCCCAGCCTTTAGGAAATAGTCAAGCGCCTTATCTCTGTCGCCACCCTCTAGAAAATGATAGGCAAGTTCTCCTAAATGTTCATCAATCTTCTTAGTATAGACCTTCTCTAGGGCAAATCCGGCAGCGCTGTGAAGCTTCTTGTGTCTTAAGCGGCTGACTTCTTCGTGCACCACATCTCTTACTATGATATCGGCAAAGCAATACATGTCCTCTCCACGGATCACCCTCTCCTTAACCAGTCCGGTCTTGAGCATTTTCTCCATTATCTCAAGCAGTTTATCCTCTTCAACGCCAGTAACTCCGAGCAAAGCCTCAAAGACGAAATCGTTTCCAACAAAAGAAGCCATAGTCAACACATTTTGGCACTCATCATCCAACCGACTTATTCTATTCTTTATAACACCCTTAACGGTTTCAGGAAACTCGATCTTGGAAACCTCCTTGATCTTCCATTTGTTCTCCTCACGGTAGATAACCTCCTCTTCTTTCAGGGACTTCAGGACTTCTTCAACAAAGAACGGGTTGCCCCTCGTCTTCTCATAGACCAGTTCACAAAACTCTTTCGGCACGTCGTCTTGTTCCAAGATTCGCCTAATCATCTCCAAAACGTCATCAAAAGACAAACGCTTCAATGGCACAGATCGAAGCAAACGTTCCCTGTTCAGTTCTGTCAAAACAGGAGGCAAAGGATGCCTCTCGTCAATGTCGGTCTCACGATAAGCACCCAAAAGCAACAGAGACTCCCTATAGACACCGCGAGCCAGATAATGCAACAGCAACAGCGAAGACTGATCAGTCCACTGCAAATCATCCAGAACAACAAGCAATGGTGTTTCTTTAGAAATGTTGGTCATAAACTGCGAAACCGCTTCAAAAAGCCTGTCCCGTCCATGTTCAGGATTTATGGGCAGAGACTGAGGAATCGCCCCTAGCTTCTGCTTAACCTCAGGGACCAGCTTAGAAAGTTCACCTGGATAGAAGCCAACAACCCTATACAATTGCTCCGGAGTGCAAACCTGCAAGTAATCCTTAATCGCCTCATTCCACAGCACATAAGGAGGAACGCCATCCATCTTGAAGAGTGCAGGGCATCTGCCGTACAAGACCTGCATCCCGCGCAAACGTGCATAAGCCCCTAACTCTCTAGTCAACCTCGTTTTGCCGATCCCTGCCTCTCCATGTAGAAAAACAACCCCTCCTTGGCCCCTAACCGCCTTGTCAACAGTCTCTCTGAGAAGACCCATCTCCTCAACCCTGTCGATGAGCTGAACTTCACTTACAGCAGTTGGTCGAGGACTTGGAACAACACTCGGCTTATGGGGAGGCACAAGAACCTCCCTCAAGAAGCCTTCAGCAACACCCCTCAACACCGTAAGCAAATCCGCCGCTGATTGATACCTCTTACTCGGCTCTTTCTCCAAAAGCTTCATGATGCACTCATCCAAAGCCTGAGGAACCTTAGGGCTCAATCTGCTCGGCGAAACTGCATAGTCGTGAATGTGACTGAAGATGATTTTGACGGCGTCCTCTCCGGAAAAGGGCGGTTTTCCGGTAACCGCCTCATAAAGGACTGCGCCAAATGAGTAAAGATCAGACCTAGCGTCAGCACCCTTCCCCAACGCATTTTCAGGAGCCACGTAGGCAACTGTACCAACGATTATTCCTTCTTGCGTGATACTGGGCTCTCCGACCATCTTGGCTAAACCGAAATCCATCAGCTTCGCCGTGCCCTCCTCAGTGATGAGAATATTCTCCGGTTTGATATCTCGATGCAAAACGCCCTGCGAATGCGCATACTGAAGAGCGGAGCAAACATCGATGCCAATTCTTAAGACGGTTTGTATGTCGCATTTACCTTCAGGGTATGTTCTGATAAGCTCGTGTAGACTCATTCCATCAATAAACTCGAGAACAAAAAACTGTTTTTCATCGTCTTTACCGATGTCGTAGATGGATACAATGTTTGGATGATTGAGCTTCGCAACCGCTTGTGCTTCACGCATAAAACGTGAATATCCTTCTTCGGTTGAGACTGCGCTTTTGAGCATTTTGATCGCAACGACACGGTTCAAAGCGGTGTCTCTGGCCTTGAACACTATGCCTTTTCCGCCTTCCCCAAGCTTCTTCAGAACAGCATACCTGCCGTTCTGTATGTGTTCCAGAGATGACAACAGGTCTCCTCTCCACATGAACAAAATGCTACATTTTCTATTTAAGTACAATCCCAGAAACGTATCCTAATCAACAGGTGACACGCTATGGGGACAGTGACGAAAGCTTCAGCGCTTCTTCTATATCATTAGATGCACTGAACACTCAGAATGGTTTTTTAAAAAGGATTACGCGGTTTTCTGCGTCTCTTTTATGGCCTCTTGAAACAGTTTTTTGACCGCTGTGATTCTTGCTTTTTGCGCTAGAACGTCGCTCGTAACAAAGTCTAATGCCTCTTCTGGACACCATTTAACGCATTGCGGTTCGCCTTTCTCTTTGCACAAGTCGCAGACGAAAACTATTTTCTTTTCTGGGTGCAGCATAATCGCGCCGTAGTCGCAGGCTTCAATGCACCATCCGCAGCCGTTGCACTTGTCCTTGTCAACCATTATGACCCCTGTCTCCTCAGACTGTGTCAACGCATCACGCGGACAAGCCCTAACGCACGGGGGGTTCTCGCAAAGTCGACACGTGACAGACAAGTTGATCAACTGGTTAATCCTCACTACGCGTATGCTTGACTTCAATGGGTTGAACGCTTTGTTCTTGGTCACTGAACAAACGTATTCACAGACTTGGCAACCGACACACTTGTCCGGGTCGGCTGAGACGAACTTTCGCTCATGAACCTCAGCCATCTTTGATCACTCCTTGTTCTCCACTATGCTGGCCAGATCTTCCATGCCCAGCTCCTTGAGCTTCTCAACAGACGGCACACCTTCTTTCGTCCACCCGCGAGCCTCGTAGTAATCATCCAGAAGCAAGTCTAACTCTGCTTGGCTAACGAACGCTCCCTTCGACGGGCCTTCGTCTGGAATCGGGTCATGCATAACCTTCCATGGCAGTGTGTCATCTTTTCTGGTCAAGCCTTCCCTTATGTTGAAAAGTCTGGCAGCGTTCTGAATTCTCTCGCCGGCCTGCTTTAGCTGTTCAGGGGTCATCTCAAACCCTGTTACCAGACTGTAAAGCTTTGCCATGTCTGGAAGCTCTTTGTAGTATGTGCCTCTTGAGAACTTGCAGACTATGAACGAGTCAATAAGGTTGTAAACGTCCTCCATGTCCTTAACGAGTTTCCCTCTGCCCTTCTCAGCTACTAGACGGTTGACTTTTCCTTTCACGTCGAAAGCGTAAGCTCCATGCCTGTTGTGGTCTGCTCCTCGGAAAGAAACTGCGAAACCCAAGGCCGCCGTCTTCAAGCACCTAAGATCATAGCCCGTGGTCTCAACGCCTTTAATGGTCGCAGCCAGCTTGTACGAATCCTTACCGATCTTGTCAGCAGCAAACTTCGCTCCGTCAGCCAGCAAGTCACCTACACCTTCACGCTTGCCGATTTTCTCAACAAGCTGAACCATGGCGTCGGAGTTGCCGAACTTCGCATCTATACCGTCGAGCTCCTCCTGCGTCAAGATGCCTCTCTCGTAACAGTCCATGGCAAACCCGATGGTTACGCCTGCGCTGATCGCGTCAATGCCGTAGTAGTTTGAAAGCTCCATCCCTTTTATGATGGCGTCCAACCTGTCAACGCCGCAGTAGGGTCCCAGCGCCCACAAGGTCTCATACTCCATTCGCGTCATGGTGTTCTTGTACGGTCCTTCTGCAACCACGCACATGTGTTCACAACGCATTGCGCAGGAACTGCAGCCGATGATTTTTGCGACGAACTTGTCGTTCAATACTTCGCCGCTGACTTTTTCGGCGCCTTCGAACCGTGAGTTGTTGTAGTTTCTTGTCGGCATGCAAGACAGCGAGTTGTGGACAAGAACGTTCTCAACCGTGCCCAAGGTTCGGTATTTCTGCGTTGCAGGGCCCTTCATTCTCTCGTGAAATTCTTTAACGTACTCCATAAACTCGTCTAACTTTGCAACTGTGATGTCGCGGGTTCCGCGCACGGCAACTGCCTTGAGGTTCTTTGAGCCCATAACCGCGCCTAGGCCTGTTCTTCCGCATGCTCTGGTCTTGTCGTTGATGATGCAAGCCATTCGAGCCAGTTTTTCTCCAGCAACACCGATGGCGGCGACGCGGATGTAATAGTCACCCAACTCTTCCCTAATCGCGTCATCCGTTTCACCAGGCGACTTGCCCATTAAGTGTGAAGCGTCTAGAAGCTGAACTGAATCATCGTCAATCCAAAGGTAAGCAGGCCTTTCTGACTTCCCCTTCAAAACAACAACATCGTATCCTGCTCTTTTGAGTTCCGTGCCAAACGACCCATGCGCTTTGGCTTCGCCGACACCGTAGCTTTGCGGCGATTTTGAAACAAAAGCATGTCCGTTTCCTCCTGTCGGCCACATGGTGCCTGATATGGGGCCATTTGCGATTATCAGCGGGTTCTCTGGGCTGAAAGGGTCAACTCCCGGCTTGGAATTGTCCAGCCACATTCTTATGCCCAAACCGATGCCGCCGATGTATTTCTTCGCATAATCCTCATTCAAAGGCTCAACATGGGTTTTCCCAGTTGTCAGATCCACGTGAAGTACGCGACCAGCATAGCCAAACAACATGCTTTCCTCCGTATTCGTTGAATTGTTAGGCTTTGATGGCTGATATTAGTTTATCCCTCCAAGCCGCAGGATTTGCACGCAGCCAGTCTAGCGATGACTGCTCAGTGGGAGAAGTGGGAGAGAAGTGATTAAGCTGCTTCTTTTATGACTTCCAAAATGTCTTTTATGGATATCTTGCTTTCAACGTCCAACACTTTCACAGCGTCTTCCAAGGTTGTTATGCAGAACGGGCAGGCTGCAGCAATGTTTTCCACGCCAAGTTCCAGCGCTTCCTTGACACGGCTTACGCACGGTCTCTTATCAGGGTCTGCCTCTTCAGTCCAGACTCTTCCTGCTCCACCACCGCAGCAGAAGCTGTTTTGTCTTGTTCTTTTCATTTCAACGAGTTCTACGCCGTTCACTGACCGCAAAACGTTTCTGGGAGCGTCGTAGACGTCGTTGCGTTTGCCAAGGAAGCACGGGTCGTGATAGGCAATCCTTCTCTTGACGGTGTTGGGCAGCTTAAGCCTACCTTGTTCGATTGCTTCGGCGATGAACTGCGTGTAGTGCTGAACGTTTAGTTTAGCATCGCTGTATGGTTTGTCGTTCTTGAAGGTGTTGTAACAGTGTGGCGAGATGGTAACGATTTTCTTTACATTAAGCTTTTCAAACATGGACACGTTATGCGCGGACAGTTCTTCGAACAATCCTTTCTCGCCGAGTCGGAGCATGTGGTCTCCGCAGCACCATTCTTCTGCGCCCAAAGTTGCAAAGTCAACGCCCAGCCTGTTCAATATTGAAACCATTCCTCTCGCGATTTCCTGATTTCTAGGATCAAAAGCATTTGAGCAGCAGACAAAGAGCAAGACATCGGCCTTCGCAACTGTTGGGAAGGTTTTGACGTCCAAATCCTTTGCCCACTCCATTCTTCGGCTCTGGTGCGTCCCCATCGGGTTGTGATATTTGTAGACGCTTTCCAGCACATCTTTCACGGTTCTCGGAATGTTTCCAGCTTCCACAAGCAGGCTGTGGTCGTCAAGTATGGCGTTGGCGCAAGGCAACTTCTTGGGACAGAACATCGTACACGAGTTGCATTGAGTACACAGCCACACATTGTCCGCCATCGGCTTCAGCCGCTCATCCAAACCTTGGTCTCTTGAGTCTGAAATGAACCTGTAGGTGGCAGTTAGGCTTGAGGGTCCGAGAAACTTCGCGTCTATCGCGGCTGGGCAAGCAGAGTTGCAGATTGAGCATTTTATGCAAAGCGTCAAGTCCCAATACTTCTTGAGGTCTTGAGGCGACTGAGCGAATTCATCTGTTTTCTTGAATTCTTGCTCGGGTTTTATCAGAAACGTCTTGATTCTCTTGTAAGTGTCGAAGAACGGTTCTATGTCAACAACCAAATCCTTTATGACCTGAAAGTTTGAAAGCGGCTCCAGAAGCAGAGAATCTGCACCCAGGTCGAGCACTTGCGTGTAGCATGCAAGCATGGGTTGCCCGTTGACGTTGATTCCGCAGCTTCCGCAGATGCCCATTCTGCAGGAATGCCTGAACGTGAGCGAGTCGTCAAAGTTGTCTTTGATGTAGAGCAAGGCGTCAAGCAGTGTTGTCCCCTTGCGAATAGGAACCTTGAACGTGGACGCGTAGTGTTTGTTCTGTTCTGGGTCAAATCTGCTTATCCTAAACTCGACGGTCTTCTCCACTTTGATGCCCATTTCATGTATCCTCCTAGTAGGTCCTCGCCACAGGCGGCCACCTAGTTATCGTAACAGGCATGTATTCCAGCCTTGGGCCGTCACCTGTGCAGTAGGCCAGCGTGTGCTTCAGCCAGTTCTGGTCGTCTCGCTTCGGATAATCGGTTCTCGAGTGCGCTCCTCTAGATTCGGCTCTCGGAAGCGCGCAGGCTATGGTCACTTCGGCCAAGTCAAGCATGAAATCAAGCTGCAGCGTCTCCAGCAATCCCGTGTTGAACGGCTTGCCCTTGTCTTCTATTCTGACGCTTCTGAATCTGTTCTTAAGCTGTCTAATCTCTTTCAAAGCGGTTTCAAGCTGAGGCCCATTTCGGTAAATCCACACCTCCTCCTTCATTATTCGCCTCATTTCGTCCCTGATTGCTGGAGCCCGCTCGTTGCCATTGCGGCTGACGATTTCGTGGATTCTGTTTTCCTCTGCCGAGAGTTTCTCCTGCGGAACTTCATGTAGGCTGCTTGATGATGCGTGTTTCGCCGCTTCTTCGCCTGCAACAGCGCCGAAAACCAGGCATTCTGCAGTTGAGTTTGTGCCGAGCCTGTTTGCTCCGTGCACGCTTATACATGAGCACTCGCCTGCGGCGTACAGTCCCGCGATGGGCGTTTCAGTTTTGACGTTGGCCTTGATTCCTCCCATCGAATAATGAGCTGCCGGCCTGATCGGTATTGGCTCCTTGACAGGGTCTACTCCGCCCAGCTTTATCGCAACGTCTCGGATGAGCGGCAGCCTTAAGTTTATTCTCTCCTCGCCGAGGTGCCTGAGGTCCAGGGCTATGTAGGGTCCATATGGTCCTTGCAGTCCTCTCCCTTCAAGAATCTCTGTTTGTTCTGCTCTTGAGACCACGTCGCGTGGGCCCAGCTCTATCTTCTCAGGAGCATACTTCTTCATGAAGCGCTCGCCATTAGCGTTAAGCAGGTATCCCCCTTCACCTCTGGCTCCTTCAGTTATCAGCACTCCTGAAGGAACTAGGCCTGTTGGGTGGAACTGGACGAATTCCATGTCTTCAAGTGGGGCTCCTGCGCGGTAGGCCATGGCCATTCCGTCTCCTGTAGTTGAATGGGAGAAAGTTGTGAACTCGTAAATGCGCTCATGGCCTCCAGTGGCCATTATGATGGATTTTGCGCGGAATGCCTGGATTTCGCCGGTTTTCATTTCTATGGCAGTCAAACCCACTGCTGTCTTGTCTTCAACTATGAGTGACGTGACGAACCATTCATCGTAGAATTTAATGTTGTTGTACGACGTGGCTTTCCCATAAATCGCGTGCATTTCAAGGAAACCAGTCATGTCAGCTGCGAAGCACGCTCGTGGGAAGGTGTGCCCGCCGAACGGTCGCTGGTCTATTTTTCCCTCAGCATTTCGGCTCCATGGACATCCCCAATGCTCCGTGAGGACTATTTCTCTTGGCACTTGTCTGACGAAGAATTCCACAGCGTCTTGGTCGGCCAAAAAGTCGGCGCCTTTTACCGTGTCATAAGCATGAAGGTCGTATGAGTCTTTTTCGCGCATAACAGCCCCTGTTCCGCCTTGCGCGCATACCGAATGTGAGCGCAGCGGATGGTGCTTGGAGAGTACGGCTATGTCGAGCTTGCTGTTCACTTCGGCAGCTGCAACTGCTGCTCTCAATCCTGCCAATCCGGCTCCGACGATGATTAAGTCGTGGGAGTATTTTTCCAATAGAGTCCACCTTTTTTGTCGTCAGTTGGAAGATTACCTAAATCTGTGATGTGGGCTTTATAGTTTTTCCAGACCTTGCGACAGTTGGAATATCCGTCTCGTGGCCAGTTCGGCTTCAAGACCTTATCATAGTCAGGACCATTTTGAATCTTGTTACTGCTTTGAGTGCGTGCGGCTCGTTGGCGGGCATTATGATCATGTCTCCTTCTCTGAGGCGGTTACTTTTGCCTGAGATGATTATTTCGGCTTCTCCATCGAGGACGCAGACCATTGCGTCGAAAGGTGCTTTATGCTCGCTTAATCCTTGTTTTTCATCGAACGCAAAAAGCGTTACTGTCCCAGCCTTTTTGTCAATCAGTGTCCTGCTTACCACAGCTGCTTCTTGATAGTCTATTAAGCCAGTGAGCCTCGTGGCCTCTGAGTATAGTTTTTTGGCGGCTTTTTGTTTCTTGTGCTGTTCCATGCTATGACCTCCTAGACAGACTAAAGAGTCATGTGGGTTAATGGGCTTTCTTCTTTTTTCTTGCGAAAATGCACGGCTGGTCTGGTGTAGGGCATTCCATGGCTGGGTGATATGCGCATTTTTTCTTCTTCGATTTTTCGTGTTCAGTCTCGAAAGGTGTGTTGTGTTTTCGGTCAGCTGCTTTCATTTCTGATCGCCCGAATTGTAGGGGTTGCGGGCTTTGTTTTTTCCTCCGTCGTATTTAAGGTAGGTAGCGCCGCTAACCTGTTTTCATGGACCTGTTGTGAACTGTGTTTCCAGATCTGGCGGTCTGAGTTTAAGGTGTTTGAGTACAGATTCAGAATTCACAAGCGATTTATCCTTAATGGGTGGAGACTACGGGAATGAGGTGTGCACAGATGCGAAAGTCAAGGTTAGAAACGTACGAGGACATCCTTGAAATCTTAGTGAGCAAGCCTTCAACTGTCGACCACATAGCATACGAAGTTGGCTTGGACTGCACCGTTCTCAGAGAACGTCTTGACTTTCTCCTGCAAAACAGTCTCGTCGAGGAGCGTGCCCTAGGCAGGAGAGAAGGTTACGCCATCACGGAAAGGGGCATAGCAGTGCTGAAGGCGCTTAACTTCCAGAGATACCTCGAGAAAGTCACGGACAAGCTGATGGTGATGGATGAGGCGCTGCAGATAGTTTCGCGGCATGATCGTGACTTGGAAAAGACTGAAGGCTAAGGAAACCGTTTCGTCCTCTCCGCACGGCGTTGCAAAAATCTTAAATGTTCTAGACCATTTACTATGGAGTCGGGAGTTGAAGGAGAGGGAGAGGTTATGAACAATTTTAAAAACATAATTGAAAAGCTGAGGAATCTGGAGACTGAACGCAAGAATCTCATGTTGGAGATTGAAGAACTCAAGAAGATGGCTGATTCAAAGGCTAAGGCTTTGGAAAGCGAGGTCAGCATGCTCAGGGAAGAGGTCAAATCGCTCAGAGTGCTTCTCGGCGCAGAGGAGCCTGAGCCTCAACCTGAGGTTGGAAGGAAGAAGAGGTAATCTGGGAACTAGTCGTCGGCCTAAAGTCTTTATCGTGCCAACAAGCCTGTTCCGACTCTTGTTATCGGTTCTATTCCAGCCTTTTTATTATGTGGTACCCGTACTTCGTTTTCACCATGTCTGAGGTTTGTCCTTTCTGTAGGGCGAAGGAGGCGGCTTCGAATTCCTTGACCATTTTTCCTCTGCCGAATATGCCGAGGTCTCCGCCCCGTTTTCCAGAAGGGCATAGCGAGATTTCTTGGGCTATGTTTGCGAATTTCTCTCCCTTGTTGAGCCGTTCCAGAATGGTTTTGGCTTCCTGTTCGGTTTTCACGAGGATGTGTGCGCAGTGGACTTTGTCTGGCATGGGCTAATGATGTTTTGCCTCTGTTTATAACATTTCCTTCCCGCAGTGGTCTCTTTTGCCGAATGGTTTGCTTGCATTTCACGTGTTTACAAGATTTTTATAGGTGCTCGTTAATCGTAGCTTGTGATGGTTCAATGTTCGACGCCGAGAAATTCGTCCAAGAAGTGGTTGAAGAGCTGAGGCGCAGGATAAAGGGGAAAGCGGTTATAGGGATTTCTGGCGGTGTCGATTCCACGACTGCGGCTATTTTGGTGCATAGAGCCATCGGCGAGAATTTGCGGTGTGTTTTGGTTGACACTGGTTACATGAGGAAAAACGAGATAGAAAACAACGAGAAGATGTTCAAGAAGCTGGGGTTAAACGTTCTTGTCGTGGATGCGAAGGAACGGTTTTACAGGAAACTCGAGGGTGTTGTGGATCCTGAACAGAAACGGAAAATCATTGGTGAACTGTTCATAAGGGTCTTTGAAGAAGTTGCAGCGAAAGAGAATGCCGAGTTCTTCGTTCAAGGAACCATTGCTCCAGACTGGATTGAAAGCGGTGGCGGTCTGAGGGACAGGATTAAGTCTCATCACAACGTGGGCGGTCTGCCGGAGAAGATAGAGTTCGAGATTGTTGAGCCTTTGAGAGACCTATACAAGGATGAAGTAAGAGTTGTGGGCTGCAAGCTGGGCTTGCCTCCTGAGATTTATGAACGACAACCGTTTCCAGGGCCAGGACTAGCGGTGAGAATCCTTGGCGAGGCTAGTCCTGAGAGTGTGAAGATTGTGAGGGAGGCGTGTGCGATTGTTGAGGAGGAGATTGAGAAGGCGGTGAAGAACGGTGAGATGAGCAGGCCTTGGCAGTATTTTGCCGTCTTGTTGCCCTGCAAGACAGTTGGGGTTCACGGTGACGTGAGGGCTTATGGGACTGTGGTTGCGGCTCGGGCTGTTGAAAGTTTGGACGGGATGAGTGCCGCGTATTCGAAGATTCCTCACGAGGTTTTGGAGCGGATTTCCGTGAGGATTACGAATGCCTTGAAGGATGAGGTCAGCAGAGTCGTGTTCGACATTACTAACAAGCCGCCTGGGACGATTGAGTATGAGTAGACCTGTGAAGGTTTATGTTGTTGACAACGGTGGCCAGTGGACGCACAGAATTTGGAGGGTTCTCAGGGAAATTGGCTGCGAAACCAAGATAATACCCAATACTACGCCGGTGAGCGAGATGGACGCTGACGCTTTGGTGTTGAGTGGTGGAGCACCTCGGATTGCTTGGGAATCTCCTAAGCTGGGCTGCTGTACCGATTATCTGGATCATTTCCACGGGCCTATTCTTGGGGTCTGCGTTGGGCTTCAGTTGATGGCTGTTCATTTCGGGGGTCAAGCCGCACCCTCTGAGGTTCCTGAGTACGGGCTGTCTAGGCTGAAGGTGATTGACGAAGATGATTTGTTCAAAGGGTTGCCGAAGGAGTTTCTGGTCTGGGAGTCGCACAATGACGAGGTGAAAAGGGTTCCCAATTTCACCGTGCTTGCCATGTCTGAGAACTGCCGGGTTCAGGCCGTGAAACATTTTGAGAAACCGCTTTACGGAGTTCAATTCCATCCTGAAGTGAACAACACCGAACATGGGGAAGAAGTCTACAGAAACTTCGTGAACGTGATAAGGTCCAGATAAAAAGATGGGCTCATCGCGATTTTCTTTGGTCTGACAAGCGCCATTGTCTGTTCAGAAACTTTTTTATAACTTGTTCAACATGCCTTAAACATTCTGTGAAAGGAGCTGAGGTTGTATGTTTGTCGGCATGGATCACGTGGGTGTCGCCGTGAAGAGTCTGGACGAGGCTGTCAAGCTTTACTGTGATGTCTTGGGCTTCAAGCTTGGGAGCATTCACACTGTGACTGAACGGAAAGTTAAGGTGGCGTTTCTTTCAAGCGGCGGCGAGACTAGCGTTGAGCTTTTGGAGCCTCTTGACCGTGGCAGCACGATTGCGAGGTTTCTTGAAACTCGAGGCGAAGGGATTCACCATTTCGCGATCAAAGTCAAGAATATTGAGGCAGTGCTTGATGACCTTAGGAAGAAGGGCGTGACGTTGATTGATGAGAAGCCGCAGGCAGGTGCCGGCGGAGCAAGGATTGCTTTTGTCCACCCGAAAAGCACGAAGGGTGTCCTGCTGGAACTTTGTGAAAGGCCATAGCGGCTGATTTCTTGTGTCCCAGAGAATAAGCATAGACAAGCTTCAGGAAGGTCTTCAGACCAAGCGTATTGGCAGAAGCATTTTTCTCAGTCGAGAGGTCGGCTCAACGAACGATTGGGCTAAGGAACTGGCTGAGCTAGGAGCAGAGGAAGGAACAGTTGCAATTGCAGAAACTCAGACGGCTGGGCATGGAAGGCTTGGCAGAGAGTGGTTTTCGCCGAGAGGCGGGTTGTGGTTCTCCGTCATTCTTAGACCTGAGATGAGTCCCTCCGAAGCCATAGGGCTCGTCTTCGTGGCTGGCTTGGCCGTTGCTGAGGTGTTACGGGAGAAGTATGATTTGAAGGTGGAAACCAAGTGGCCGAACGACGTGTTGGTAAACGGAAAAAAGGTGTGCGGGATACTTGCTGAAATGAACACGAAAGGCAGAGCCGTCAAGTTTGTTGTTCTGGGGTTTGGAGTTAACGCCAATTTTCTGGTCGAGAAAGTCTTTCCGAGATCGCTGAAGGAAGTTGCAACTTCGCTTGAGAAGGAGCTTGGCCAGAAGGTTCAGCTTGAAGAGTTGTTCAAAGGGCTGCTTGAAAGGCTGGGAAGCAGGTATGACGAATGGGCAGAGAGAGGGTTGGCATTCTTGCTGGCAGACTGGAAGAAATATGCTGGTTTCTTAGGCCGCAAGGTGGAGGTCAGGAGTGGGAGTGAGAAACTGCTTGGCGTTGCGTCGGATGTCGACGGCGATGGTGCGTTGGTTCTCAGACTTGAAGATGGCGCGACCAAGCGCGTTTTGGCTGGCGATGTGTCGCTGAGGCTGTGAACGTTGAAAGGTTATCTTGTTTCTGCCAAGTATTTTAGGTTGAGAGGTTTTATGAGTTCTTTTCCGCCGAGGTTCACGAGAACGGATTGGACGTCATCTATGAAGTCTCCCAGTTCGAGCTTGTAGTTGCGCATGAACTCGTCGTAGTCTGAATAGCTCTTGTGAAACGACATCATGAAAGAATCTACACCGAATCCTCGGCACCCGCCAGCCATGACCACTCTATGTTGACTCGCTAACCATTCTTGGCCTCTTTTCCGAACGTCGTCATATCTTCGTTTAGAAGCAATGTCTGCTTTAATCTTGGTGAAAGTCATTGCAAATATCTCATACCCGAGCTTCTCCCACTTCGGAATGGCAGTGTAACCGTCTATCAGTTCGCTTTCAAGAAAGCCTCTCCTTCTCGTCACGGTTGGCTGAGACGTGCCAAGAATTTTGGCTAACTGCCTGTCACTTCTGCGACTGTTTTTGACCAGCTCCCACAAAAGCCTAAGATCTAGAAACTTGAGTTCTCTCATGTTAACCCATTCACTATATTGTCTGTTTCTGTTTTTATGATTTGCGTGAGTCCTCGACTGCGCATGAATGATTCGAAACCCATGAGAGAATTTGCGTCTTCGCAATATTAGAATCAACGGACGTTCTCCATAGGTTCTAAATATTGGTGAGACAATATACTCGTCAACTTGAGGGAACGGCAATGGCAGGCGTGAAGGAGCCTTCAGTCGATGAGAAAACTAGACGTTTCAGGGAAATGAGCGGGCAGGCCAAGCTTGGCGGCGGAAAGAAGCGAATCGAAGAACAGCATGCCAAGGGCAAGCTTACGGCCAGAGAACGCGTCGAACTGCTTCTCGACCCGGGCAGCTTCAACGAACTTGACCAGTTCGTGGTTCACCAGTGCACGGAATTCGGTATGGGTGAGAAGAAAACTCCGGGAGATGGCGTTGTAACTGGCTACGGCACGATAGGCGGCAGGCTTGTTTACGTTTTCTCTCAAGATTTCACTGTGTTCGGCGGTTCGCTGGGCGAGATGTTTGCCAAGAAAGTGTGCAAGCTTATGGATTTGGCCTTGAAGACAGGCGCGCCTGTCATAGGCTTGAACGATAGTGGCGGTGCGCGCATTCAAGAGGGTGTGGCAAGCCTCGCTGGTTATGGCGACATTTTCTTCCGCAACGTGATAAGCTCAGGTGTGGTTCCGCAGATTTCTGCAATTATGGGTCCATGCGCGGGCGGAGCAGTCTATTCTCCAGCCTTGACTGACTTTATCATCATGGTTGATAAGACAAGCCATATGTTCATCACAGGTCCAGACGTAGTCAAAACTGTGCTTGGCCAAGAAGTGAGCTTCGAAGAGCTGGGCGGAGCCATGATACATTCTCAAACGAGCGGAGTGGCACACTTCATAGCCAAGGACGAGCAGCACTGCATAGAAATCGTCAAGAAACTTCTGAGCTACTTGCCGAGCAACTACTTGGAAGACCCGCCAACAACAGAGCCGACAGACGACCCGAACCGAACAGATGAAACTATGGCCAAGGTTCTTCCAGACGACTCAGACAAGCCCTATGACGTGAAAGAAATCATACTGCGAATAGTCGACAACGGGGAATTCTTCGAAATCCAGCCCCTCTGGGCGCAGAACATCGTTATTGGATTCGCTCGCCTCAATGGCAAGACAGTGGGCATAGTCGCTAACCAACCCATGCACTGCGCTGGAGCGTTAGACATCAACAGCAGCATGAAGGCAGGCCGTTTCGTGCGTTTCTGCGACTGTTTCAACATCCCAATAATAACCTTCGTAGACGTGCCAGGCTTCCTGCCAGGCGTCGATCAGGAACACGGGGGAATAATCAAACACGGCTCTAAACTGCTCTATGCCTATTGCGAGGCAACCGTGCCAAAAATCACGGTCATCCTCAGAAAAGACTACGGCGGAGCGTACGACGTAATGGGTTCAAAACACAGCGGCGCAGACATCAACTATGCGTGGCCGACAGCCGAAATCGCTGTTATGGGACCGCACGGAGCAATAAACGTCATATTCAGGAAAGAGATAGCCGAAGCCAAAGACCCCAAACAGAAACATCAGGAACTGGTGGCTGAATATCGCCTGAAATTTGCCAGTCCATACATAGCGGCGCAGAAAGGCTACATAGATGAAGTCATAGACCCCGCTCAAACACGGCCAAAACTCATAAGCGCCTTAGAAAGTCTAGCTACGAAACGAGAACAAAGACCGGCACGAAAGCACTCAAACCTGCCACTATAAGCTAACATCATCCTCGCTATCGCTGGGTTATTCAGCGTCCTAGTATCGGTGCTTTGAAAAACGCAGGGGCGTGGCGTGGCTAGGGCTTCGCTTAGGTTTTGTTTCTGAATTGTTTCTTCCACGATGGGATTATTCCTCTGTTGACCAGCATGACGATTCCTAGGCAGACGAAGCTGAGGGGTACGATGACGATCAGGCCTTGGGCAACCCAGACGAGGCTGGTGACCAAGTATGGAATGGCTATTCCTATTTGATTGAGGATCGGTGAGCTTCCTTCGGCGACTTCTTTCAGGCCTATTGTTACGGTTGAAAGCTGCTGTTCGGCCTGTCCAGTTTGGTTTGTTTCTGTTTCGGTCACGCTTATGCTGATGCGTGTTACCTTGCCATGCGCGCTTATCAATTGCCTAACATCAAACGTAAATGTGGTCACGTTTTCAGTCGGAATTTTGCAGTTCATATCCCCATGCCAGAGGCCATCCTGATAAAGCATATTCAAGTAAGGCATTTTCCCATCGTAATAGTAGGTCAAGTTCTTCAGACTTTTGACTACAACTTCGAAGGAGCCACTGTTCAATTCTCCTTGGACGTTTTCAGAAATTACTTGCTGCGTCGAAAGGTAGTTGCGTTGAGAAGTCTCTGACTGGGACATAAGAAACGAATATCCTCCCTCCTCGGATCTTGGCTGGCTGAAATAAGCAGCGCAAACCAGAAGAGCAATCGCCATTACACTAGCAGACGCAACTTCTATCTTGATCTTTTTGCTTAATTTTAACCGTCTCATGCGACTCACCTAAAAAACAATGATATTGTTACGGTTCTATAATCCTATGTTTTAGTACAGCAACGTTCAGAAAATAGAACAGAAACAAGCGCGCTGAACTGGTCGCAGAATATCGCCAGAGTGCGCGCGCTGCGCGCGCTATGCTGGGCAAAACTTCGAAGCCATCCCAACGGAATACCTAACTTCAGGCAAAGGGCGAACAGGCAAAGTCGGAGAAGCACAATCATACCTTTTCGACGCAGACGGCTTCGCCAAATTCGCCACGAAATGGATGGAAAACAAATACAGGCACACGCTGACAAAAAACTAAACTTGCCATGCTAAATCCTCTTTCAACTCCGCGAATCTTATATGAACACACGCTTCTCTTGTGCATCTTTAAGGTGGGACTATGACCAAAGAGAGAGAATTGACAAGCAACACAATAACACAGGCTCTGACCGAGACGCTGAAACCGCTCAATTACGTTCACGCCTTCTACGAAGCCGGCGCAATAGCCTTCGACCGAATCGACGAATGGTCAGACGTCGACCTCTACCTGGTCGTGGACGACGACAAAGTCAACCAAGCCTTCCAAGACGTAGAAAAAACTCTGCAATCCCTGTCTCCCATCAAGCAAAAGTATGACGTGCCACAAACAGGCTGGCCAGGAGTCTTCCAAGCATTCTACAGACTTGAAAAGGCAAGCGAATACCTCATCATCGACCTCGCCATCCTCACAATCAGTTGCCCAGACAAGTTCCTCGAACCAAGAATACATGGCAACGCCGTGTTCCACTTCAACAAATCGGACAAAGTCAAGCTTCCCCTGTTCGACAGAGAAGCATTTGCAGAAAAACTGCAGGCAAGACTGGAAAGAATGCAAGCCAGATTTGACATGTTCAACAACTTCGTCCAGAAAGAAATCAACAGAGGGAACAGCCTCGAAGCCCTAGACCTATACAACGGTTTCACGCTTGCCACATTGGTCGAAGCACTGCGAATCAATCACAACCCTTTCCATTACGATTTCAAAATGCGCTACGTACACTACGAGCTTCCACCTGACACGATCAAGAAACTTGAACGTCTCTACTTCGTCAAGGACCTGAAGGATCTGCAGAGAAAATACCGCGAAGCAACCAAATGGTTCTATGAAGTAATGTCGACGATCGACAGAAAAGAGATGGAAGAACTAGTCAAGACTTCCTAGGATCTGCCGCACTAGAACAGAATCTCGTCACTCATTTTGACTCTTCCATTTTCGATCGGTACGCCTTCCTTCTCAACGAGCCTCCTCCTGCTCTCAGCCGCTTTCTTTTCCCCTCCGAAACTGCCGTCAGACTTGACAACGCGATGGCATGGAACAACAGGGTGAAGCGGATTCTTGTGCAATGCATTCGCAACAGCTCGATGAGCGCGTGGTTTTCCGATCTTCTCTGCTATTCTCTTGTAGGTGCTGACTTTTCCCCGTGGAATCTTGAAAGTGGCAACGAGAACCTTCTTTTCGAACTCTGTCTTATCTGGCAAGAGACGAACAACATCTTCTTCCGTTCTGATTTTACTCTTATCCATCGATCCTGCCTCTCCTCATACGTTACTATTCTTCGTTCCAGAAAAAAGTTCTCTCCGTCTCTCTTAAGTTTTAGTTTCCTCAACGCTGGACTGGACGAAACAAAAGCGTTTGCGTTACCTAAACTGATTAATACGGCTATTCTCAACCTTTCTACACTAGCGTTGAACCTATATATAGAGGGGTCAAAACAGCGTTGCCAAGCAAAACCGTCAAAATAACAGACACCACGTTTCGAGACGCACACCAGAGCCTAATGGCCACAAGAATGAGCACTGACACCATGCTCAAGATCGCCGACAAAATAGATCAAGTAGGCTTTTTCAGTCTTGAAGCATGGGGAGGAGCCACATTCGACGTGGCCATACGCTACTTGAACGAAGACCCGTGGGAACGAATCCGCCAGCTCAAAAAACACGTCAAAAAAACACCCTTGCAGATGCTTCTGCGCGGACAAAACGTAGTCGGCTACCACAACTACCCAGACGACGTTCTCATAAAGTTCATCGAAAAAGCCTCAGACAACGGCATAGACATCTTCCGAATCTTCGACGCATTGAACGACATCCGCAACATGGAGGTCTCAATCAAAACCGTCAAAAAACAGGGCAAACACGCGCAGGGCACAATCAGCTACACCATCAGCCCAGTGCACACGGTAGGGCACTTCGTCGAATTCGCAAAAAACCTGGCCAGCTTGGACTGTGACAGCATCTGCGTCAAGGACATGGCTGGAATGCTTGCACCTGAACCAGCTTACCAGCTGATAACGGCGTTGAAGAAGGAAGTAGGCCTCCCAGTGCATTTGCATTCTCACAGCACAAGCGGCATGGTCATGATGACGTACCTGCGCTCGTGCGAGGCGGGCGTAGACATACTCGACACAGCATTCTCGCCACTCGCAGGCGGAACCAGCCAGCCTCCAGTTGAGCCCATCGTGTACGCGCTTAAAGGCACGCCATATGATACGGGACTGGATCTGCAACTGCTCAATGAAATAGCCCAATACTTCCGAGAACTTCGCGAAAAATACTACGACCAGCTGAAACTAATTGACCCCAAAGCGGAGCGAGTGGACGCCTCAATAATCGTCCATCAAATCCCAGGCGGCATGTTCTCCAACCTGCTCTCACAATTGCGCGAGCAGAAAGCGCTCGACAGGCTGAACGAAGTTTTGGAAGAAGTGCCCAAAGTTCGAAAAGAACTCGGTTATCCGCCGCTCGTGACGCCGACAAGTCAGCTCGTGGGCATCCAAGCTGTGATGAACGTAATCTCAGGCAAACGGTACAGCATCGTGCCAAAGGAAGTCAAGGACTACGTCAAAGGATTGTACGGAAAACCGCCAGCTCCGATTGACCCGAAAATAAAGAAGAAAATCATCGGCGATGAACAACCCATAACTGTGCGTCCAGCCGACTTGCTGGAGCCTGCGCTTGACAAAATCCCAGAAGACGTGAAACCTTACATCAAAAGCGAGGAAGACAAAATCACTTACGCGCTGTTCCCGCAGCCCGCAATAGACTTCTTCAAGAAACGAAAAACAGAGAAAGAAGAAGCCAAAACAGACATCGCACCTGAAAGGCTTGAGGAGCTTGAGGAAGTCGCCGCACTTTCAGTCGCCGTTGCTGCCTATCTGGCAAGCTCAAACGGAGCCAAAGCACTAACTATCACGTCTGCAAGACCAAGGTCAGCTATGTCGCCGTGGGTGCTTGCAGGACGCCAGTCTGCAGCCGAGCGAGGTGCATGAAATGCCAAGCTACGAAACCCAAGTGGACGGCAAACCCCGCCAGATCGAGCTGACCAAAACGGCGCAGAACACCTTTGCAGCCAAAATAGACGGCAAACCCTGCAAGATCACGTTGGAAACTGACAGAATCGATCCTGAACAAGCCTTAACCATAAAGATTGACGAGAAAACCTACAAGGTCAAACTGCCCAAGATCGAGCAGGAGAAGACCATCGCGGTTGAAGTCGAAGAAGCTACTTTCAAGGTGGAAGTCAAAACGCCCAGCCGAAAACAGGTACTCACAAGTTTCGAACCTGCCCCAACCTCACCAGCCAGAAAAGCTGCTACGTCCAAGCAGGCAACTGCAGAAGGAGCGATAACCGCACCTATGACAGGCAAGATAGTCTCAGTCAAAGTGAAGAAGGGCGACACTGTCAAAGCCAATCAGGTTCTGTGTATCATCGAGGCCATGAAAATGGAAAACGAGATCACCGCACTCAGGGCTGGGACAGTTCAAGAAGTAAACATTGAAGATGGCCAGCCAGTGAACGAGGGTGAGACCCTCTTCATAGTTGCCTAGAAAATCGAAGGCGGTTTGTACTCGCCGAACACTTCCCGCAAGGTGCCGCAGACTTCTCCCAGCGTCGCATACTCTTTGATCGCTTCAAGTATGAAAGGCACTAAATTCACATTTTCCTTCTCAGCAGCTTCACGTAACTTACTCAGCGCTTCATTCACCTTCTCCTTGTTTCTTTCTCTCTTGATCCTCTTCAACTGTTTCACCAGTTTCTTCTCAATCGCTGGGTCAATCTGGAGAAGCTTCATTGACACTTTTTCATCGCTCACAAAGTCATTCACACCCACGATGACGCGTTTTTTGGCCTCAACTTCCTTCTGAAAGCGGTAGGCACTCTCGGTAATCTCACGCTGCATGAATCCTTTCTCAATGGCTGCCACTGCTCCGCCAATGCCGTCGATTTGTTCAATGTATTTCTGAGCTCTCTCTTCAATCTCATTCGTCAAATGCTCCACATAGTACGAGCCTGCGAGTGGGTCAACGCTGTCAACGACGCCGCTTTCATAGGCGATTGTCTGCTGCGTCCGCAAAGCAACGGTCACAGCCTGCTCGCTGGGCAAGGCATAAGCCTCGTCAAACGAGTTTGTGTGCAGCGATTGTGTTCCGCCTAGGACGGCTGACAACGCCTGCAAAGCCACGCGCACAATGTTGTTGTACGGCTGCTGGGCCGTCAGTGAAACGCCTGAGGTTTGCGTGTGAAACCGCAGCATCCACGAGTTGGGGTTTTTGGCTCCGAAGCGCTCTCGCATAATCCTGGCCCATAGCCGACGGGCCGCTCTGAATTTGGCGACTTCTTCAAGGAAGTTGCTGTGAGCTGCAAAAAAGAACGATAACCGTCCTGCAAACCTGTCCAAATCCTGGCCTCGGTCAATGGCTGCCTGGACGTAGGCGATGGCGTTTGCAAACGTGAAAGCCACTTCCTGAACCGCCGTGGAACCAGCTTCGCGAATGTGGTAGCCGCTTATGCTGATCGTGTTCCACTGCGGCATGTTTTGGCTACAATACTCGAAGATGTCTGTGACCATACGCATCGACGGCTTCGGCGGAAAAATGTACATGCCTCTGGCCACATACTCCTTCAAAACGTCGTTCTGCACAGTGCCGCCAAGCCGAGACTGTTCGACGCCCTGCTTCCGTCCGACTGCAACGTACATTGCAAGCAATACGTTAGCAGGCGCATTAATCGTCATAGATGTGGTGACCTTGTCAAGCGGAATTCCCTCAAAAAGAACCTCCATGTCTCGCAACGTGCTTGCGCTGACTCCGACCTTGCCGACCTCGCCGAGCGCCAACGGGTGGTCGCAATCATATCCGACTTGTGTTGGAAAGTCGAAAGCCACGCTTAGACCTGTCTGTCCATGTTCTAGCAAGTATTTGAAGCGCTTGTTCGTCTGTTCTGCCGTGCCGAAGCCCGCGTACTGGCGCATCGTCCAAAACCGCGCCCGATACATCGTCGGATAAACACCGCGGGTAAGCGGATACTCGCCTGGAAACCCCAAATCGCGCAGATAGTCAAGTTCTGCAATATCACCGGGTGTGTAGACTTGGCTGACCGGAATGTCTGAGCTTGTGCGGAACTGCCCTCGTTCAGGAAGCTTGTCAAAACTCTTGTTCAAAGTCTCTTTTCCCCATTTCTCCTTCTGTCGGCGAATCTCATCCAGCTTCTTCTCTTCAAACGCCATCAAACTGCACCTTGAAACTAGTCAGTTCGAGAAGCATAAAAGAATTGTCAAAGCAGCCATTCAAAGTGAAACGAATATATAACAAGCTAAACTCTAAGAAGACGTAGAAGTACTGGTGGCTGGTTTGAAGGTTAAAGTCGAGTACCTCGGGCACATCAAAAACATACTTGGCAACAAGAGAGAAGAGGAAATCAACCTCAAAGACGACGCTTCCGTCGGAGACCTGCTTGCGGCGCTCTCAAAAAGGTATGGCGAACCCTTCAAAAAAGCCGTCTACGAAACAGGTGGCGCTGATGTGAAAGCAAACTTCATGGCAACGGTGGACGGCTATCTGCTGAACCAGTTGAATGGGGTCAGAACCAAGCTCAAACAGGGCGACCGCGTGATCCTGATGCCTGTGGTAAGCGGCGGCTAGTACTCTTCCTTCCTGTCTATTAAGCCATCTTTTCTAGCCTTGTACATGGCAATTTTGAATGCGCCTACGCCTACGAGTATGGTTGCGAGCGTCGTGACTGCCAGGTACAGCAGGTCTGTTTGGAACGCGCTGCCTGCTTGATTGAGGAACGCGAATCTTATGGTTCTGAGGAAGTATGTGATTGGCAACGCGTTTGAGATTGCTTGACCCCAAGAGGGAAGTATTTCTGGCAGAAAGACGACTCCCCCGAAAAGGTACAGGATGCCTGAAACGTATTCTGACAGCATAAACTGAACTCTTGAAGTCATGATGTTTATCCCGCACAACAGGAACCCCAGTGCCACGAAACAGATCATCCCAAGAACTAGGCTCAAAGCCAAAACTGGAAAGTTGACACCGAACCAGTTGATTGGGATTTGCTGATGCAGCAAGCCTTGGAAGATTGCGACGCCAAACCCCAGCGTGAGCAGCAGCGAAATCGAAGCGTTCATCACGCCGTTGAGGGCTCTTCCAAGGATGTACCACCATAATGAGCTTGGCGCCAAATAGATGTGCTTCAACACTTCATAATGCGAGCGGTCATCGTGAATCAGCATGCCCATTGTCGTCATTATCTGCACAACGTAGATGAAGAAGCTGTTTCCGATGAACATGAACGCGAAATAGTTAGGATTGAACACTCCTGTAGCCCCGCTACCAATTAGGTAAATGAAGCCCACGATGAGCAAGCCTGCAAGTGGTCGAATCAGGTAATAGATGGCGAACACTAGTGGGTCAGCCCAGTTTGTCTCAACTTTCCATCCCACCCAGATGGCCTGTTTAACAGCCTTTAAAATGGTGCTCACTGCCATCTCAGCGTTAGCCTCCCTTCCTTCTTGCCCAGATTCTCCATGTAGTTCAAGGCGACCTTAGACAATGGCAACAAAACGAAAATGAAAACTACCAACACAAGCACATTCAGCCAGACGTCCGCTATCCCCTTGTTCAAAATCACAACCTGCCTTATACCGTCCAATCCGAAGGTTAACGGAATAAAAGATGCTAAGAGCTGAAGAAAGAACGGCAAGCTACTTGTCGGAAAATAGGAGCCAGACAGAAAATAAACTGGTTCCTGAAATAGATTCGCGGTGTGCCAGGCTTCTCTGCCGTACAGCAGAAACAGCGATGCAAACAGCATGCCTAATGCGTACAGCGCCACGATGGTCAGAAAGAACATCAACAGCGCCGTGACAGGTTCGCTCAGCGAAAACGGAACCTGAAAAATCAATATGCCGGCGGCAAGAATCGCCACAGCCCTCAAGGTAGTGTTAACGAATCCGCCTAGAGCCATGCCTAGCAGGATCGCCATTCTAGAAATGGGAGCAACAAGGTAAATCTCTAAATTCCCGGTTTCCTTCTCCCAGTAGAACTGCGCAGACATGTTCCACAACACGTTCACCCAGAAGGCTATCATTGTCCCGCCGATGACAACAAAACCCGTGAACTCAGGAGGTGCATGAAGCATCCTGTACATGAAAACGTAGGCGCTTAGCGTCAAGACTGGAATGAACATCTCAGCAACAAGCCACTCTGGCTCTCGGTTGCCACCTTTGACTCTGACCCACAGTCTCGCGTAGGCCACGCGCAAGTTAAGGACTAGGTTGTCAAGCATTGGCCTTTTCCTCAGCTTGCTCGAATCCTTTTCCAACCAGCCTTATGTAAACGTCCTCAAGAGTCGGTTCAGTCTCGTTTATCGAAAGAACCTTCAACTTTTCTTCGTTCAACTTTGACATGATGTCGGAAAACACTTTTTCATTCTGAGCCATGACCTTCAGGCTAGTAACCCCAGTCTGAATGCTGCGTGTCTCCGAGCAACCCACAACGCCGCGCATTTTCTGTATGAAACTGAAATCGGCTTGGATTGAAGAAACGTCAATTTTCGCTATTGGAGTTGCTTTCAGATTCTCTTTGAGTGCTGTTGGGCTGTCACAAGCCAAGATTTTCCCATTGTTTATTATGGCTACCCTGTCGCACATCTCGTCGGCTTCAGCCATGTAATGAGTCGTCAGAAGAACTGTCCCCTTCTTCTCGCGTTTTGCCCAATCAATCACATAGGTTCGCAGCCTCTTTGCCGTCAGAACATCGAGTCCCAACGTCGGCTCGTCCAGAAACAGCATCTTCGGATCGTTCAACAAGCCTCTGGCGAGGCTCATCCTCTGCTTGAACCCCGTTGACAGCTTCGCCATCCTAGTGGTTGCATACTTCTTAAAGTCCAAGTCAACCGTCAGACGCTTAATCTTCTCCTTGGCAACTGAAGAAGGCAGCCCGTAGAGCTGAGAGAAGAACCACAAGTTCTCGCTAACCGTCAGTATGCCGTATCCCGGCGTTTCACCACCCGACACAAGGTTGATTATGTTCCTCACTTTGTTTGCTTCTTTGACCACGCTGAATCCTCCAACGTAGGCTTCGCCGCTTGTCGGAAGCAGTAGCGTTGTCAAGATTTTTATGATTGTAGTTTTGCCTGCACCATTTGGGCCGAGAAGCCCGAAAATCTCTCCCTCGCGAATTGAAATGGAGACGCCGTCCAGAGCCTTCACTACATCATTCTTCTTCCCGAACGTTCTCACAAGGTCTCTGGTTTCAACGAAATTCTCCAACATTATTCACGAGCTTACAAACAATGCAACATTGCGCAATTAAACATTTCCATGCTGACAAATATGGCTAAGAACCAACGGAAACCCTAGCAACACATTTAAGCCATGAAAATCAAATTCAGCCCGAAAGGTGAGAGTCTTGAACCGAATAGTCGCCTTGAAACAGAAAGCCTTCGAAGAAAAAAGCTTCGACGGGTTCCTAGTAACAAACGGAACCAACCTGTTCTATCTCTCCGGCGTGCAGGGCGCTTCCTGTCTCCTTATCCCAAATAAGGGCGAAAACACCATCTACGTTTACGGGGTAAACTACGAACAGGCTAAAGCCGACGGAAAAGGGTTCAGAGTCGAATTGGTCAAACGTGGCGAAAACCTCATGGAGAAAATCGCCGCGCAAGCCAAGACATGTAGCATTAAGAAACTTGCCTTCGACTCGTTGGGCATCGAAAGCTATCGGAATCTTGCGAAAGGGCTGAGAGGCAAGGCAAAGCTGAAAATGCAAGGCAATCTGGTTTCGAAACTTCGAAGCGTGAAAGATGAACATGAGCTTGAACTCATGCGAAAAGCTGGGGAACTGACCAGCCTGGGAATGAAGGTGGCTTACGAGACGATAAGGCCAGGCGTGAAAGAGATTGAGGCTGCCGCTGAAATCGAGTATGCCATGCGCAAGGAAGGGGGCTGGGGCACGGCTTTCGAAACCATTGTGGCTTCGGGCGTTCACTCCGCTTTTCCCCACGGAGGCTGCACCGAACGCGAGATCCGCGCTGGCACGTTGGTGGTGATCGACATAGGCGCTACTTATTACCACTATTGTTCAGACATGACTCGAACGGTTGTGGCTGGAAAGCCCTCAGAAAAACAAAAGAAGCTTTGCGAAATAGTCAGGACAGCTCAGGAAAAAGCCCATGGTGCCATAAAACCCAAGGCAAGAGCCAAAGACATCGACACCGCTGCTCGGAAGATCATAGAAGACGCTGGATACGGTGAATACTTTGTCCATGGCCTAGGTCATGGAGTCGGCTTGGAAGTTCACGAAGCACCGACATTGGGTCAGGCGAGCAAGGAAAAGCTGACGGTTGGAAACGTGGTGACAAACGAGCCGGGAATCTATATCGTTGGCTTTGGAGGCATACGCATAGAAGACACCGTCTTGGTCCGAAAGCGCAACGCCGAGAAACTGACGCAAGGACCATACTCACTGCAAATCGAATAGAAGGAAACCCGCAAGAGAATACGGCTGCGCAATAGCGTCTGAACTCGCCGCAGACGTAGGATAAGAAAAAAAGCTGGGCTGAGCTGGAACGGAAGAATTCGGAAAGCGCAGGAATTGCCACTTGACAGTCAATTTGACCCAGCAAGGGCTTTTTGGATCGATGCAGAAAAACATGAAGAAAAATGGACAAAGTATTGAGCTTAAGGCCTTAGAGCCCTTTATTTTTGAGGTTTAATTCGAAAACGGAGGAAAAATTTAAAAGCAACCTATACATGCATTATGCAGAATGTATGAGGAGAACGGCGCATAATATTTCTCCCTTCTCTCCTTTCTCCCCTCGTAAGTGATTCGCCGTTCTCCTCATTACAGTCCTAATGCAGTTTGACTGCACTTATAGCTTATGGAACAATCTTCTATCTGCCCACTTTTATGTGAAAAGGCAAAATCTAAGGTAACAAACCTTAAGAAACGAACGCTCGCACCATTTGAATCGCTTGAGTGTGACATGAAATGGCCAAGATACTAATCGTCTACGATTCCAGAACAGGAAACACTGAGAAGATGGCATCTGCAGTAGCCGAGGGCGCCAAACAAGTGAAAGGCGTCAAAGTGGACGTGAAAAAGGTTGAAAAGGCAACGCTTGAGGATCTGCAGGCCGCAGACGGAATCATAATGGGCTCGCCTACGTACTACGGGGGCATGTCGGGCAAACTCAAGGAATTCATTGACAAGTCAGTCAAAATCCATGGACAGCTCGAAGGAAAAGTCGGCGCAGCCTTCACAAGCTCAGGCGGAACCGCTTCAGGCGCTGAAACCACCCTGCTGTCTATACTGCAGGCTATGCTCGTTCACGGAATGGTCGTTCAGGGGCGATCAGATGACAAGCACTATGGAGCCGCCGCGGTGGGGTCACCACGCGAGAAAGACATTGAAACCTGTAAGGCGCTTGGAAAGAAGGTTGCGAATCTAGTTAAAGTTGGAAAAGCAGAAAGCTTACCCCGGTCATAAGCAGTAATAGGCAAATGGGCCTCGGCTCAAAGTGGGCATCATGGAAGTCTGTGCGTTTGTAGGCAGCCCGAAGAAGAACGGAAGCGTGGATCTGCTCGTCTCTGAAGTGCTGAGCGGTGCGCGCAGTCGGGGAGCGGAGACCCGCAAAATCTATCTCAACGGCTTGCATATCAAGCCATGTCAAAGCTGCGGGGTCGACCCCGCTCCGAAACACTGTCTCTTCAACGATGATATGGAAGAAATCTACGCGATGCTCGAATCCTGCGATGGCATAGTGCTGGGGTCACCTGTTTATTTCGACACTGTTACCGCGCAGACCAAGATTATGATAGATCGCTGCAACTGCTTAATGCCTTACGTGGAGCGGGCTGACGGAACACTGGGATTCGAAAGAAGAATAAAGAAAAGAAAAAGGGGAGTGTTCGTCGCCGTTGCAGGCATTGATCAAGAGCTTGACACCATACTGACGACGGTTAAAGGGTTCTTCAACTGGGCCAACATAGAACTCAACAAGACGGTTTTCTACCGTCATGACGACAACGAATTAGGTAGCGTAAAGAACGACAAGAAAACAATGAATCAAGCTTTTGAAGCCGGTGTCCAAATTGCGGAACAAGCAAGTAGAAGTGGGCCCGGGGCGATTTGAACGCCCGACCAACAGGTCTATCAATGTACTGGACATTTATGAGCCTGGCGCTCTAACCTAGCTGAGCTACGGGCCCGTTCTTGCCTGTGCCGTTCTAATATGCTGTTTTCAAGTTGATTTAAACGTTTTCCGCATTTAAACTGCTCTGAGGACCAACACTAGCAATGAGTACGCTCGTAGTGATACAGGTATTCCTGAGCGTAGCCTGCGTATTCCCCGAAGTACCTTCTTCCGAACAGGTTCAGCCTCGCATATCCGGAGTTGCTGAGGGATTTTTCATCAGAAATCCTCTTGATAAATCCGCGTGGAAAATGCTCTGCATAATGTCTCAGGATGACCCGTCTCATCCAGACATCCACTGGAAACGCTTCGAGTTTTTCAAGCGAGAAAAGCAGAACGCAATCCGCTACCTTAGGCCCTACTCCCGAAAAATTCAGCAGCTCCACCCTTGCCGTCTCATAGTCGCTTCTCTTCAAACGTTCAAAATCAAAACTGTCTCCGTACACCGCTTTGGCAGTTTCAGACACGTATCTAGCTCGATAACCAAGACCACAACCCGCTAACTCCTTGACGGTTGCTTTTGCCAGCTCAGCCGGTGTTGGAAACGTGTAGCAACCACAACCATCGAAGTGCATTTCTTCTCCGAATTTTTCGGAAAGGTTGAGCAACATCTGCCTAATAGCTACAATGCTCTTGTACGTTGCGCAGATGTACGAGATTAGACATTCCCAAGGATCTTGACGGAGAATTCGCAGCCCTCTGAACTCTTTGATGGCTGTTTTGATGTGGTCGTCCTTGCTGATGTGCGAAAAAACCATTGGCAGATCATCGTGCAGTCTGAAATAGCTCTTGACAAAATCTGCGTTCGCGTTTTCAAACTCGAGGGTGTTGCCATTCTGCCGTATCCTGAGAACCTTCTCTCCGACTACGCCGTACCACCAACTGTCTTTCTTGTCCCATCTGAACGTTTGTCCGCAGCAGAGAGTGAAATCCAGGTTGAATGGAGTCAACGGGCTGAGTTGAATCCTCATTAATGCCACTCGGACCCTTCTTTTCCTGTGGTTTTAAATCCTTATTGGTTAAATCCTATTAACAACGGGTACGTTCAAGCAAAGTGAAGAGAAGATGTCGGCGAAGAAAGGATGGAACATAATCTCGCGAGGCTATCAGGAGAAGACGGAATTTCTCTTAAGAAGGTTTTGGAGCTGGAACCGTACAGGATTGACAGGATGAGCGTTTCCGAGAGGGAGAAGCTGCCGTATCTGCATGAATGCTACGTGAAACATTATGATTTGCTTAAAAGAATACCGTGCACGCTGATCTTTAAAGCCAGAAGGCCACAAGGTTGAAAGATGCAACGATGTTGCCCCTTGAGAGGTTAGGCGAAGAGCCCTACGCATCCATAATATGCTACCCCAAGTCAAGCAAGGCCGAACTCAACCGACGCCTGAGGGAACTGCAGAGGCTAGGCGTAGAATACCTGGAACTTGGCGGAGAAAAGCAGGTCTTCAACCTACCTGTCCTAGGCAAGGGATGCGTGGGCATAGTCACCATGGCTCGTGTGAAAGGTGAAAAGGTAGCTCTGAAAATTCGTAGAGTAGATGCTGACCGTTCCAAGATGCAGCGCGAAGCCGCACTGCTCAAGAAAGCAAACGCTGTCAACGTAGGACCAAAGCTGCTAGCAGTGAGCAAGAACTTTCTGGCCATGCAGTTCGTGGACGGCTCTTTACTTCCGAAATGGCTTGAGAAGTCCAGAGGCAAGGCGCAAGTGAAAACAGTCTTGCACAGAATCCTAGAACAATGTTGGCGACTTGACGAGGCAGGCTTGGACCATGGAGAGCTGAGTCATGCCCCAAAACACGTGATTGTCAACAAAGAAGCGGAGCCTTTCATCGTAGATTTCGAGACGGCAAGTGTGAACCGTAGACCTTCAAACTTGACTTCAATCTGTCAGTTCCTTTTCATAGGCAGCGAAACTGCGAGGAAAGTGGTTGAGAAGCTTGGCGCAATAGACAAGAAGGCGATTGTTGCAGCATTGCGGAGTTATAAGACCGATAGGTCTCGCGGGAATTTTGAGAAGGCAATGGAGGTCTGCGACCTCTAGATGATGTAGCTCATTGACGGATGTGCGTCTTGCTTGTTTTGCAGGTTTTCAATCCCCAATTCTTTCACGAGCTGGGTGAGGTCCAGCCACATCTCCACCTGCAGTTGCCTGGCGACCCGTTTCTTGTCATAGAGCAACGGTACAGAATCCACAAACAGCCAGCCGAAAGCCTCCTCTGCCAACTCCCTTCTCCCCAAGAAGTGAAAAGCTGGTTTCTTCTTATAATCCCATGTGTAAAAAAGTGATAGAAGAAAGTTCTAGGTGCACAATCCCAGCGTACAACACTTTTACTGCTAAATGTGAAAAAGGTTTAAAAACAGTTGACATCAGATTCCTAAGCAAAACTGGTGAAACGAATGGTCATCAAAAGAGAGGAAATGCAGGAAATAGTTAAGAGGTACAAGGAACCCGTTGGACTGAACCTTGGCTCTCACTCGGCTTTGGATGCTTGGCAGGGCCAGCGCAACTATGGCGTGCGCAGCATCATTTACACGACGCCGGGTAGGGCACGGATTTATCTTCAGAACCCGATGGTTGGGAAGCCAGACGAGGCCGTTGAGGATTTGCCCGGGCTGGTCAGGCGTGACTTGCGCGTGGTGAACGATCCAAAGGACATTAAGAAGACGGGTGATTGGCGAAGTGTCATTGTGATTTTGGACAATTACTCGGACATTGTGAAGTATGCTGATGAGCTTGTTGATTTGGAGTGTATGCAGATCACAAACAGGGCTTTTGCGGTTTACGTTGGCGGCGACGCGATGTGCAGCGTGATTGAGAACGATTATGCTGTGCCGATTTTGGGTTCTAGGACGTTGCTGAAGATTGAGAACAGGGGCGAACTTGAGAAGGACTATTACTGGTTTGCCGAGAAGGCTGGCATTCCGACGCCGAAGGCTTACAAATATCAAGTAACGAAGACTGGCATACACTTCAAGGAGCCTATTGATGAGCCGATGATTTTGAAGGCTGAGTACGCTCACAGAGCTTTTGAAAGAGAGTTCATTTTTGCTGCTGATTCAGATGATTTGGAGGAGAAGGCTGCCAGAGAGGTTAAGGCTGGAAACCTCAGCAAGGAAGGCTTAGAAAACGGTCGCGTAGAGCAGATTGTGCTCGGTCCGCATGCGAATTTCAACTTCTTCTTTTCGCCTTTGGATGCAAAGAGCGACTGGGGAGACGTTGAAAAATGGTACTCAAAGCTTTACAACGTGAACAAGGAAGAGACGCGGATTTGCCTGGCTAACCAGTTCCTCTCGATAGACGAGCGGAGAGAGACGATTCTTGACGGCCTGAAGCGGTTGCCGAATGACGTGCAGAACAAGATTAAGAAGGTGCCTTCGTTCGAGGTTACAGCTCACGCTATTCTCAGCCTTCGAGAGTCGTTGCTCAAGGATTTGCACCGCTATGCTGACAGGTTCTTGCTGGCTTGCAGGGAATACGCTCCGCCGGGCATCGTTGGACCGTGGTGTTTGCAGACTCTGATTACATGGGACAGGGTTAGCAAGTATGAGCTGAAACCAACGATGAAGCTGGACTTTACAGGCGGTGCCGAAGGGAAGAAGATGGTTGATTACGGCTTGTACGATGTGCCTGACAAGCGTGACCCATACATGCACATTCCAGTGACGCAGGACGTTGCCTTGAGGCACGGCGGAGGAACGAATGTTCACATGGGTTTAGGTGCACAATATGCAAATGCGAAGTACAAGAGGCGACTTAGCACGGGCGACCGCATAGGCATGGAAATCAAGCGGGCGCTGAAGGCGAAGCAGCTGCACGAGCTTGTGACTTAGGACTGCGCTTTTCATTTCCTTCGTTTTTTCGTCTATTTTCGTTTATTCCAGTGGCTGGTTTCGTTTGGTAAGTTGGCTGATGACTGTTTTCATGTTCGGGTTCAGGCTGGTGGCTTTGTTGAAGGCTTTTCTTGCTTCTTGTGTCTTTCCCATTTTCGTGTAGGTCATGCCTAGGTCTACGTAGGCGTCGTCACTGTTTGGGTTAAGCTCTATTGCCTTCTTTATTGTGGCGATTGCTTTTTTGTGGTTGCCTTGGGTGAAAATTTCTTCCGCCTCGTCGACTAGGCTGTACACGCGGTGCAGTTGTAGCAAGCGTTTCAGTTCGGCGATGGGTTCTGTGTGGTCTTCTACGCGCAGGTCTATGAGGCGGTCTCCGTAGCCTGACTTGCTCTTCCGTTCTCCAACGACTAGTAGGGCTGCGGATTGTCTGCCTCTAGCGTCGCCTCCTGCTTCTTGTCCGCCTTCTAACGCGGCTATGAGTCTGTCGGATAAGTCGCTTTTTGTGGTTTCGAATTTTTTGCCCATTTTCTGTACGACTTTTTCGTTGGCTAGAATGTTTCCTTGGGCGGTGTAGTTCTTGCCGGTTTTGCTTCCTGCCCATTTGAGGCATTTCGTGCCTGTGTATGCTGCGGCGTTGCCTTTAGCGTCGATTATGCCCAGTTGCCTATAGTCGCGGCTCTTGTCTTTGCTTGTGAGTTTTTCTATCACTTCGTTGACGGTTAGACCTTTTTTCAGTAGTCTCAGTCCTCGTGGTCCATAGGAAACGTTGACGAACGATTGGGTGGCGATTGCACCGACTTCGGCTTGTGCCCAGGGCACGGCTGTGCCGACTGAGAAGTATCGGGACTGTACAGCGACGCCTAAGTTCTTTGTCTTAGAGTCAAAAGCCACTATGGAGAAAGTCGAAATTAGATGATTCGGTTCTGGCATGATAGTTAGTCTTTGTGGATTCTTGTTTTATGTTTTTCTGAAATTGTGGCAGTTGCACAGGCTTCAACGTAGTCGTGTTGTCGTTGCTCAGGATTGAAGATTAGATGGGAGAGATTTGATCAAATCGGGAGTATTTGCTCTTTTCGTGACCTCGTGTTGCCTCTCCTTGTGGCGCTCCTGTGATTTCAGATGTTGACGAAGGAATCTGCGAAAATGCTATATGATAACTAAACCATTCGGAGGTTGGGAAAGTAAGATGTCTAGGTTCAGGGAAGCATCTGAGAAGATAGTTGAAGTTTTGGGTTTGGAATGGGTGCCTGTGGCAGGCAAGTTTTCGGATAGTGCTGTTGAAGGAGCGGATAGTTCAAGGAAGCTCAGTGTTTGCGAGGCTCTTGATGTTGTCAGGCGTGAGAACGTTGTGGTCAACTTGTCCAAGGAGAACTGTACGTGCGCGGGTGGCAGGCACTTCACTGGTCTGGAGTTTCTTCCCCAAGAAGCGGTTGCAGCGGTCTTGGCTGGGAGACACAAGGTTTATGAATCGTTGAAAGTTGCCGTGGCTTCGGTGAAAAAGCAACCGCGGCCTGTGAAAAGAGGCAGATTTCTCGTTTTGGGGCCTCTTGGGAAATTTGAGTCTGACCCTGACTTGGTTTTCCTTTTCGTGAATCCAGCTCAGGCTGACAGGTTCTTGGGGCTAGTTTCCTTTGAGGGGGCTGGGCCCTTCACGTATTATCCAGCAAGCAACATATGTTCAACGATTACGAATACTTTGGCTAAGGGACAGCCTGAAATTAATTTCATTTCATTCTTTGAAAGGCGTGAGCGCAGGTGGTCTCCGAATGAGCTTATAGTTGCGTTGCCTTTGAAGGATTTCGAAGCTGCTGTGGGAAATATTCTCAAATCTGGTTTCGGGACAGCGCAGTCAGAGACGCCGAAATAGCAGCCTAGAAGGAGGAAGATGCAGGTTTCAGCCAGCTCGATTTTTTGTCTGTTAGGTTAGTTGTGTAAGTAGGGCGGATATGCCGCTTGATGCGATGGCAAGGAGTTCGAAGGTCTTGTAGGCTTCGGTCATGTTCTTGGCTGTGTACTCTACTTTGAGTCCGCCGGTTCTCTTGGCGCTGGGTAAGAGTTCGGCTACGTCTGCGAAGTGGCTGGCGTTGAAAGTTACACCCATTTTTACTGGTTTTGGAGTGGTCAGTGGCTTGGCTTTCTTCTGCTTGAAGATGACTGCTGCGCTTTTGACGGCTTGCCTCAGTTCCTTTTCGATTTTGATCATGCTTGGGCTTCTGGCTGACACTCGGCTTAGGCTATGTTTTAGAGCCACGGTTTTTGCCCATGGCGCGTAGCGTTTGACATCGTCCTTCAGGAGTTGGGCTTCGCCTGCCACAAGTATCACAGGTACGTTGTATTCCCCTGCTGCATAGGCGTTTAGTAGGAACTCGCTTACTTCGGTTCCGTTGACTTCAAGTTTGTGTATGGATGCGCCGCTGTAGGTGTGGTCAAAAGTAGATTTTGCCGTGCCGAACTTGGCATGATAACCAAGAAACAATGCTGCATCGCAGTCTTCTACGCCCGCGACCATACTGAGTGGTCTGGGATACCCTCGGATAATCTCAACGTATTCAGGCAATTCGTCAACGTGAAGGTTGACCATAGGCCCGTGACTGTCGGCAACAACCACTTCGTCAAAGCCGTTCTTGTGCAATTCCTCTGCCGTGATCAGTGTGATCTTTGTGGCAATTTTTCTTGCCTCTTCATAGAGTGCTCCTTTCAGATTCAAGTGGCCAGGAATGACGACGTAGGGCATGCCTTCCATGTCAACAGAAATGAATGCCTTCATGAAAACCACAGAATACAGATTCAACGAAGAATGCATTAAAGTGTTTCGCTGAAACTGGGCGAAGGCATTTTATGACGAAGTCAAAAGCGTAGCTTATATTCCTTGACTATTTCCGGGAGGTCTGGTGCGTCAAACATCCTCCTTCCAGTTAACTCGTTTGCAGTCGTCATGTACAATTTACTGATTATCGTTTCTAGTGTTATTTCTAGTCTTGGTGGTTGTGTTTTGACAAGCTTCTTCCAGTCTTCTATTCCTTCTTTTTCTGCCTTTCTCTTGGCTTCTTCCACATGCATAAACCAACTCGTTTTCCGGTAAAACTGTCTTGCAATCTCTTTGCTCACGTGCAACCGGTCATAAGTGAACCTGCACTCATCCAACGTCCCAACCACATCCACCACCATCAAGCGTCTTTCAGGGTCAAAAGCCAACTCAATCTTCCCATCCTCATTCGCCAAACCCGCTCTGTCAGCCAATTCGTTAATCATGTTGTCAACCTTCAGCAGCAAGCTCTGAACCTCAACCACTTCACCATACGCCAACCCGGCCAATCCCTTCGCCTCCTCCCAAGTCACATACCTGTCTTTGTCCTCCAGCTTCGTGCTCACATCAAAAATCGGCTTCGCCAACCGCTCGCCAGCCTTTGGATAGTGGTCTAACCCCAATTCCTTGGCCGTGACCAACCCCTGTTCCAGCCGCTTGAAAACCGAACTGCCTTCAGGCAGGCCGTTCCTGTAAATGATCTCCAACGGAATCAAACAATTCCGCAAACTCGACGTATAGACACTGTAATCGTAAACCAGCTTCCCCTCTTTCACAACCGTCTTCGGTCTGCAAACATTCACCAAGTTGATTTCCATGACGTTCGAAGGCTCTTTCAACTCGTCAAACCTTACAACCCTGCCATTCTGGTCAACGAGTCCGCGATAATGCGTCCTAACGCCTCTTTCTTCGAGCCTTTCGAAGCAGTAGGCTCCCGTCATGCACAACGCTTGGCCTTTGCCCTCAATCAGGTCAGGCATTTCTCCCCAGTCAAAAACCGAGTAACGGTCGGAAAAAATGAACCTTCCAACACCCATCCTGTCCCTTGTCGGTTTCCTGATCACTTCAAGGTCTTTGACGCTGCCCATCCGCACGCACGCAACTACTTCAGCTTCTTAAGCGTCCCATCGGCCTTCTCTAACTCACGCTTCTTCTCCTGCTGATAATCAGAAACACGCTTGGCGAAGGCATTGTCCTCAACTGCGAATATCTTGGCTGCCGCAATCGCCGCCGCCTCAGGTTCAATCGTCACCATTGAACCAACGCCGCTCGGAACTCGCAAAGAAGAATAGACATCTGCTCCGCTAAACTTCTCAGAATACGGCGGACAGGCAATGACGGGCTTGGCTGTGTTAGCGTCCACAAAAGCGCTCAAAGCGTTGCTCCTTCCAGCCACAGTAACATAGACAACTTTTTCCTTCTCGTACTCCTTCAAAATCTCCAAAACCTTCAGAGGAGTTTTGTGAGCCGAAGCCACTCGAAACACGTAATCCAATCCGAAAATCTTCAAGTGCTTGGCTATCTCACGGCAAAACTCAGCATCTCGCTCCGAACCCATCAAAACAACAACTCTACCCTTCACCAATCACGCGCACCACAAACAGCTAGAACCCCCAAACACTAATAAAACTTGCCAAAACCGAACACCACCAACAAACAACCGCTCAAACGCAAATTCAATCTATATATAGAGGAGGGGTCTAGGCACCTCAGAGCAAGCCCGTCCCATCGCTTGAAAGCCAACATCGAAAAAGAAAATAAGACACTTAACAATACTCGTCTATCCTTGTGGGGTCGTCGTATAGCTTGGTTTAGTATACCAGCCTTACGCCCTACTAATATTCTATCATTGTGTTGTTTCATTGTTTGGTTTCACCTCTTTGTTTGTTTTTACTCTGTTTTCCATGCATATTGAGTATGTATGGTGTACGTTCACTTCTGTACATGTGGTTTTTGGTTTGGTATGCTATATGTGTTGTTCTGTTTTGGGTTACTGTAAGTTTTCCTATTTGTATGTGGGTTCCTCTTTGGGTTTTGTGGGCTTGTAGGTGCTTACATTTTAAGCCTTTTTGCCTGTTTCGCGTTGAGCGGGGCTTTATCGGGGTTTGGAGATAAGGCTTGTTTTTTGTGTTTTTCGTCGTCGTCGTTGTCGTCGTCGGTTTAGGTGTTTGCAGTGTTCCGTCTGTTATGCCCAATTCGCCAGAATTGGGTGTCGGGCGGTTCTTCTCCCCCTTTCTGGGGGGTGGGGGGTTGCCTTCTGCGTTGTTGGTTTTGCTTACAGTAGTTCGTTGTTTTGTGGTCATTGTTTGTTTTCCTCCGTTGGTTTGTGTCCTAGGAGTTTTGGGAGTTCGATTTCTGCCCAGAGTTGGGCATATCGAATTTCTTTTGCGGAGCGTTTCCGCGTTAGTTGTCGTTGTGGTGCTGGTGGTTGGTATTCGCATTTGTTGTTTGTGCAGGTCATTGTCTGCACTACTCTCCGTTTTCTGAGAGGCTGACTAGGTATCTTACTCCGTCTATTGTTACATAGCCTCTCACTATGTACTTGGAGTCGTTGTGTGTCCAGAGGGCTATGTCTCCTCTGTCCACGTATGTTGTTTTTTCGATTCCTTCACTGCGTACTTGTACTTTTCCAGTGAGGTTCGGTCTTGTTGGGTTTAACATA